>Ga0209188_1000035_pt1 | contig 151097 bp, 139 predicted proteins | sample C_130625_EF_Meta_FD_187307 | JGI IMG/M metagenome (GOLD analysis project Ga0209188, IMG submission 187307) | Freshwater microbial communities from Lake Croche, Canada to study carbon cycling - C_130625_EF_MetaG (SPAdes) (version 2) | ecosystem: Environmental > Aquatic > Freshwater > Lake... | reverse complement strand
TTGCCTTGAATTTTTTTAATTGACTAATATGCTCATTCAAAACATCTAATACATTTTCTTTGTTTTGCATAAAAATGGGCACCCACATTTCCGCATTGGACTTGGCCAAACGAACAGTGCTTTCAAAACCACTACTGGCTAACTCAAAAATGGCATCAGACTCTTTTTCCTTTTCTAACACTGTATTGGCTAGTGCAAAAGAAGTGATGTGTGAGATATGACTCACATAGGCTACATGTATATCATGTTTAATGGCATCCATATAGAGCATGTGCATACCTAAAGCTTGATAAATTTTCTCTACCAATTGTAAAGCATCTGCATCTACCTGCTCTTTGTTACAAATAATCGTAGCCTTGTCCACAAAAGCGTCTTCTTGCGCTGCTGCTGGACCACTAAATTCTGTTCCCCACATAGGATGGGTTGGAACAAAACGACCTTTGTTTACATGCGCTTTGGCGATGTTTACAATACTTTCTTTGGTAGAACCTAAATCAAAAACAACTTGCTTGTTCACCAAGTTCAAAATAGTGGGCAATAACTTTTCTGCTACGTTTATAGGCGTTGCAATAGCAATGAGATCAGAAGCAGCTATGGCTTCTTCCAAAGACATGACCTCATCTACAATACCTAATTGCAAAGCCAAGTTTTGATGTTCAATATTCTGATCCACTCCAATGACCTTGGATACCATGCCTTTCTTTTTCAAAGACAAAGCCAATGAACCACCCATTAAACCAACACCAATCACTGTTAAACGCATGCTTGAATTCTTTTTATGGCGACACTAAATTTTTCTATGGAACCACATAAACTCACTCTGATATAGTCATTACCTGCGGAGCCAAAAATACCTCCTGGGGTAATAAAAACATTTGCATCATATAATACTTTATCACTTAATGCATAACTATCTTTGTAAGTTGCGGGAATTTTGGCCCATACAAACATGCCTACTTGTTGTTTACTGTAGACACATTTTAAAACATCTAATAACTCGAATACTTTTTCGCGTCGTGCTGTATATATTTTATTCACGGAGTCATACCAACTTTGATCCAGACTTAATGCTTTCGCAGCTGCTAATTGCACGGGTAAAAACATACCACTGTCCATGTTGGATTTAAACCTAAGTATTTCATTGATTCTGTCTTCGGCAGCAATTAACATGCCTACCCTCCATCCTGCCATATTTTGGCTTTTACTCAGAGAGTTTAATTCGATCACTACCTCTTTTGCCCCTTCAATAGACAATAAACTTTCCGGTTGATCATTTAATATGAAGGCATAAGGATTGTCATGACAAATCAATATTTGATGCTTTATTCCAAAGGCGACTATTTTTTCAAATAGTTCTTTCGTAGGCCTCTGGCCTGTTGGCATATGTGGATAGTTCACCCACATTAACTTGACTTTTGATAAATCTGATTTTTCTAAATTTTCAAAGTCAGGCGCCCAACTGTTTTCGGCAGTCAACTCATAGTATAACGGGGTTCCACCCGCTAATTTAACTGCACTTGTATATGTCGGATAACCAGGATTTGGAATTAAGACCTGATCTCCTTCATTTAAATAGGTCATACATATATGCATGATCCCTTCCTTACTTCCTAATAAAGGAAGTATTTCTGTAGCAGGATTTAAGTCTGCTACTTTGAAATATTTTTTATACCAATTCGCCACCGCTTCTCTTAATACGGGCGAACCCTTATAAGATTGGTAACCATGTACATTTTCTTTGATAGCCTCTTCGTGTAAAGTTTGAATGACTTCAGGATGCGGAGGTAAATCTGGACTGCCAATACCTAAATTAATAATTTCCTTACCGGCTTTATTGAGTTCATCAATTTCACGCAGTTTGGTGGAAAAATAATATTCTCCAATACCCTCTAATCTATTTGCAGTTGTCCATTTCATAATTATCCTTTTACAACTTTACCCTTTTGATACATACCCAGTATTTTGATACTATTCGTTAAAGCTTTTAATTCTTCTAATGTTTTTTCAATTTGTTTTTTATGATCGAATTCTAAGTCGGCATAAAAACCATATTTAAAAGTACTGCCTGGAATAGGCATACTTTGCAGCTTACTTAAATTCACATTCCCTTGTGCAATTTTTGCCAATACTTTCGCTAGAATGCCTCTTGAATGATCTGTTTGAAAATAAATAGAAGCTTTGTTTGCTTCCACCACCACTGTCTTTGTAGCTATGGGTGTCATGATTAAAAAACGTGTAATATTATTTTTTAATGTATGAATATCTGGTTTGATAATATTCAAATCAAACATTTGTGCGGCTAGTTTACTAGCAATAGCTGCAGTATGCTTACTCTTATTTTGATGCACCAGCTTCGCACTTAAGGCCGTATCCTCCGACTCCACTAATTTCCAATTGTATTTTTCTAAATAATCTAAACATTGTAGGATAGCCATTGGGTGACTATGGACTTCTTTAATTTCTTCTAATTTAACTCCAGGATAAGTGAGTAAGTTTTGACTGATCGATAAGTACACTTCACCTATTACTTGGAGTTTACTTTTTTGCAATAAATTGTAATTGGGTAAGATACTCCCTGCAATTGAATTTTCGATAGCCATGACTGCACCATCCGATAATTTAGCGTCAGCGCCCAATTGAACCACTTGTCTAAATGTATCACAAGTAATCACCTCCACATTTTTGCCAAAAAAATGCTTAGCTGCCACTTGGTGGAAACTTCCTTCGTACCCTTGTATTGCTACTTTTTTATTCATTCTAATTTGACCCAATTATTTTTAAACAAAAATCCCGGCTGGTGGGCCGGGACTGTATATTTAGTTTTTTCGTTTACGCTTTTACAAATACAACCCGGCTACTTTGGTTAAAGTAGAAATAAAAGAAAAAGTAAAACCAGTTGTTAATATTCGCTTTCATCGGAGAACAAAGATAAGCTATTGTAGGCTATTCATCAAAAATGTTTCCATTTTTTAGGCCTAAAAACTAACAAATATTCGCTTTTGAGGGCTTTTCATTCTTCCATAAAAAAACCGCCACGATAAATCGTAGCGGTTAAAAGATTGCTTGCCAATTGAAAGATTGGATGATCAAGAGGCCAACAGCTTAATTATTTATTTTGCTTTTGCAGCAGTATCAACTGTAGTTGCAGCAGCAGTATCCATTGTTGCAGCTTTAGTTGTATCAACTGTAGTTGCAGCAGCAGCAGTATCAGTTTTTGCTTCAGTTGCAGCACCACCACATGCAGCTAATGCAGCGATAGCGAAAATTGCGATTACTTTTTTCATTTTGGGTTTGTTTTTATTAATTAATACTCTTAATACAATAACTAGGAAAAGGTAACCCCCTCCCCCTGAAAAAATTAAAAAAGCCCTCTTTTTGGGTTACTTTTGACCTAAACAAGTATTAATATCTTGAAAGCTGAATTAAATGAACAAGCCCTTCTAAAGGGATTAGCCAATAATGACTCCAAAGTGGTGGAAGCCTTATACAAGAGTCATTTTAATATGATCCAGCACTTTGTTTTAAATAACAATGGCTCTTTTGATGATGCAAGGGATGTTTTTCAGGAAGGGATGATTGCGCTTTATGAAAAGGTTCAATCCGATTCTTTTGTGCTAACCTGTCAAATCAAAACCTACCTTTTTTCTATTTGTAAGCATGTTTGGTTAAAACGTTTGCACCAAATGGGAAAATACAGGAGTCCTTTGAGTATTCAGGAAGATATTATATCTGTGGAAGAGGATTTGATGGATTTAGAAAAAAAGGATGCTGCTTTTGCAATTATGGATCGAGCCTTAAATAGTTTAGGCGAACCATGTAAAAGTTTATTAGAAGGGTATTATATCAATAAAAAAGGAATGCAGGAATTGGCAGCAGATTTTGGATACACCAATGCCGATAATGCAAAGAATCAAAAATATAAATGTTTGCTGCGCTTAAAAAAATTATTTTTTGCACAGTACAATATTGGGGATTAAGAAAAATAGAAATTAGAACTTATTATGGAAGACATCCTATTATTAGAAACAATTGAAAAATATTTGACAGGCGCTATGTCTAATCAAGAGGTTGAATTGTTTGAAACACTTAGGAAAAGCACCCCTGAGATAGATCAAATGGTCATAGAGCACAGTATGTTTTTACAACATATGGATATTTATGCCAATAGACACAATTTTACCCTGCACACTGAAAAAATTTTCCAACAATTATTGGCCGCAGGAACATGGGCTAATGAAAATACTTCTACCAAAACAAGAATCATCCAACTTTGGAATAAATATAAAAAAGTGGCAGCCATTGCTGCCTCTGTGGGTGGTTTCATTGCGCTGACTACTTCTGCTTTAATGATGTATTTTTCACCAAGTTTAAATGGCAATCAATTGTTGCAATTAAGCAAAGCCATTGAAGTGATCAAGAAAAACCAACAAGTTCAAGGACATATATTGAATGAAGTAAAATCCAAAGTTCCTGAAAATGCTAAATTAATCAGTGGTGGTTCAGGTTTTTTGATCAATACCAAAGGATACATTATTACCAATGCACATGTATTAAAAGGCAATGGTGCCATTGTCATTAACCAAATTGGTCAAGAATTGCAGGCCAATATAGTTTATGCCGATAAAGTACTTGACCTTGCATTGCTAAAAATTGATGACAAAGATTTTATCGAACCCAAATCCATTCCATTTAGCATTCGTAAAAAAATGAGTGATTTAGGAGAAGAAATTTTCACTTTAGGTTACCCCAGAAATGACAATGACATCGTTTATGGCAAGGGTTATTTAAGCGCTCAAACTGGTTATGATGGAGACAGTAGTTCTTTTCAAGTTCAAATTAGTGCCAACCCTGGTTATTCAGGTGCCCCGATATTTAATGACAATGGAGAATTGATTGGTATTATTAGTACAAGACAAAAATTGGCAGAAGGAGTTGCCTTCGCTATTAAATCTAATAAAATCATCGACTTGATAGACAAAGCAAAAGAGAATGATGATCAAATAGCAATCAAATTAAAAATGTCACAAGGAGACCAGCGCCATGCTTCCAATAGAAAAGGCCAAATCAGTAATTTAAAGAATTATATTTTTAGTGTTCGTTCCTACAATTAAGATGGACTAGCTTATTCCCAAAGATTGGAAGGATAGACCTTACGATCTATTAGTGCATCAATGCTTGCTTTTACCCCTGGGGCATCTTCCTTATAAGTAACCCCAAACCATTTTGCATTGGTTGGAATTACTTTCACTTGACCCAGACCCAATTCCTTAAACCTTCCTGCTACATATGGGATATAATATTCAGACTTTAATTCTTGCCCTTTTTCTTTTAAAAACAAGTCAAACTCTTTTGCACATAAATCAATAAATCCAGGTGCAAAACACATGAAATTCATACTCACTCTTGTTTTTTCTTCCAATGGGGTTTCAATTTCATTTTCTTCAAATACAATTTGACCATCTTCTTTACGGTAAATTTTAGTACGTTCATGAATAGAAGTCAAATAGCCTTGTTCATCAATAGAACATACGCCCCTACTTACCGTTCCATTCTCACTTAAAGTATTCGCTAATTCATAACCTAAAATACAATTGGTAGATGCATTACAGTCCTTAATTAAAAAATTATTTGCTTGTACAAAGGCTTCCTTGCCATAATAATCATCGGCATTGATGACAGCAAAAACTTCTTTTAGTTCGTCTTTACAACACAATAAAGCATGTGCGGTTCCCCAAGGTTTGATACGGTCTGCTGGAATGGAAAACCCTTCCGTATGTTTATCTAATGATTGATAAACATAGGCTGTTTTAATTTTTCCAGCCAACTTAGGTTCGATTACTTTTTTAAAAGCTTCCGCAAAATCTTCCCTTATAATAAAAACCACTTTCCCAAAGCCTGCACGAATGGCATCATAAATTGAATATTCCATGATGGTTTCTCCTGATGGGCCAAAGCCTTCTGTTTGTTTCATACTACCATATCTGCTTGCCATGCCTGCTGCTAAAATCACTAAAGTAGGTGCCATATAATTTGAAAGATTTACATTGTATTAAATTTGTATTTTTACCCTGCTAGGTAACCATCTATAGCATGTAATTTAGCCCATTTTGATTAAATAGAAAAACATTGACAGCAAATCCTATTTTACAAAGCTTACCAACTTACAGTACATCACAATACCTTGTAAGTGTTTTAAGATTAGATCAAATACATTCTATTGTAAGTGGTAATAAATGGTATAAACTTAGGTTTTACATTCAAGCTGCCTTAGAAAGCAAAGCTAGCGCTATTGCAAGTTTTGGGGGTCCCTATTCCAATCATTTGGTAGCCCTAGCCTATGCAGCAAAAGAAAATAATTTAAATTCTATTGGTTATGTGCGTGCTAATGAGCATGAACCAATAACTGCTAGCTTAGCAGAAGCCATTAATTATGGCATGCAGTTGGAATTCATTGGAAGGACTGATTTTCAATCCAAAAAAAATCAACTTATGCTGCGTAATAAAGAAGCCGAAGGCTCCACTATATATTTTATTGATGAAGGTGGTTATGGAACCTTAGGCGCTAAAGGGGCTGGAACCATGCTTACGCAACAAACTAGTGAATTTGATTATGTGATTGCCGCAGTGGGCACTGGTACAATGCTATCAGGCATCATCAATGCAGCCCTTCCCCATCAAAAAATTATTGGTATACCTGTATTAAAAAACGAAATAAGTTTAATAGAGGAAATAAACGCGCTAGTGATCAATAAACAAACAGATTGGCAGCTCCTACATCAATTCCATCTAGGAGGTTATGCCAAAATCAATTCTAGTTTAATTGAATTTATGAATGCGCTTTGGACCCTTGAAAAAATACCCACCGATATAGTCTATACAGGTAAATTGCTTTTAGCGACTAAAACATTGATTCAAGAAAATTATTTTAAAGCCAGTAGTAAAATATTGGTTATACACAGTGGTGGCTTGCAAGGGAATAGGTCCTTGCCCAATAATACCTTAGTTTTTTAAAGGGATTTTTTTGACCCTTCTAGGCATTGACCAAATCACAATCAAATACCAGGGCAAAATGTTTTTTGATTTTTTCTTTCACTTTTTCGTAATCAACCTTATGCCCTAACTCTTTTTCTAAAGAAGTGACTGTTTTACCTTGAATGCCACAGGGTACGATCAATTCAAAAGGAGACAAATCGGTATTGACATTCAATGCAAAGCCATGCATGGTGATCCATCTGCTACATTTAATCCCCATGGCGCAAATTTTCCTTGCCATAAAAGGATCATCAGGTTGCAACCACACCCCAGTTTCTCCTGTACTTCTCTCCCCTTTCAATCCATATTCTGCAATCACATCTATAATTACTTGTTCCAAGCTTCTCAAATACCAACCCAAATCAGTTTTGAATTTATCTAAATCTAATATTGGGTAGCCTACCACTTGTTGTAAGCCATGATAAGTCACATCACCTCCTCTATTGATATGAAAAAACTGAATCCCTAATTTTTGTAGATGCTCCTCTGATACTAACACATGCTCCCTTTTACCACTTTTTCCCAAAGTAAATACAGGTGGATGCTCCACCATTAAGAATCTATGTTCGGTAGCGATTTGATCCATGGATTCCTCTTTCTGCCTTGCTGCCCATTTGATTTCAGTATTTTTCAAAAGTAAGGCCTCCTGGTACTCCCAGGTAGGTTGATAGGAACGAATGCCTAAATCTTCAAATACCAGTTTTTGACGCATGAAGCAAAGTTACAAACTAAGCTGCAATATCTTACTTTTGCACCATGGCTGAAATACAAGATCAAATACAAGAAGAAAACAATGAGTCCCTTTATGAGCGTTCTACTTTTATAGTAGACAAAGGACAGGAACCTACCCGTATCGATAAATGGGTACAAGCCCGCATTGAAGGTATTACCAGAAATAAATTACAAAACGGCATTGATGCAGGTTTTTTAACCGTGAATGGGAAAGTAGTCAAGAGCAATTATAAAACCAGACCAGGAGATGAAGTAGTTTATTTAAGCATCATCAATCCAGAATATACCGAGCTTAAGCCAGAGTCCATGAACTTGGATATTGTATATGAAGACGATGCGGTTATGGTCATTAACAAGCCTTCGAATATGGTGGTGCATCCGGGTATTGGAAATTATACAGGTACTTTATTGAATGGTGTAGCCCATCATCTTTTATCGCTTAATCCAGATTTAAATGAAGAACTCTTGCCTCGTTTTGGATTGGTGCACCGTATTGATAAAAATACCACTGGTTTAATTGTACTTGCTAAAACGCCCGAAGCAGCAAGTCATTTGGCCAAACAATTTTTTAATCATACCGTGGAAAGAAAATATGTAGCACTGGTATGGGGGGATATGGAAGAAGAAGAAGGAACCATTGTAGCTAATATTGCGCGTCACAAATCCAATAGAAAAATGTTTGACGCTTATCCTGATGAAGAAATTGGGAAACACGCTATTACGCATTTTAAAGTGATAGAGCGTTACAATTATGTGACCTTGGTTTCTTGTATCTTGGAAACAGGTAGAACGCATCAAATAAGGGTTCACATGAAACACATTGGCCATACGCTGTTTAACGATTTTGAATACGGTGGTGATAAAATTTTAAAAGGGACCATTTACACTAAATACAAACAATTCGTTGACAATTGTTTTGAAGCCTGCCCTAGATGTGCCTTACATGCACAAACGCTTGGCTTTATTCATCCTACCATAGAAAAGAAAATTACATTTGATAGTCCCTTACCTACTGATATGCAAGCAGTGATTGAAAAATGGAAAAATTACAAAGCATCAGCTAATCAATAAATTATTTTTACTGCATCCCATTGTTTGACCATTTTAAATAAATTTTTGCAAATAAATAGCCAAAGGTGATTCCAATGATGGTCCCCCCTAGTATATCTATTGGATAATGTACACCCACATAAATTTGAGCATAGGAAATAATGCCAGCCCATAAAAAAAATAAGTACCTGTATTTTTTTAATAAAGGCGCTAAAGTTATAAATACAAAGATGGCCAAGCCGAAATGATTGGCTGCATGGGAAGAAGTAAAACTAAAATTACTTGGACATGCGCCAAGTAATAATTTTACATGCCCCAACATCGCAGGATCAGCACAGGGTCTGAGTCGATGAATCCATGGCTTAAAAATAAAGCTGCTCACCTGATCTGTCATGGTGATCGTTAATGCCACTGTCACCAGCCATTTCCATGCCTTCCATCTCCAATGATAAAATACGAAACCCAACAAGCATATATACAAGGGAATCCAATGTTCAGAAGTACGCATCCAAGGCATAAAATTACTCAACCATGGGCTGGTCCATTGTCCATTGATCAGTTCAAACAAGGCCTGATCTTCCTTCATGACGGTCGCCCAAAAGTCTAGTATCATAGCATAAAGATACAAGGAAGTGTAAAAATTTAAAGTAAATTTGCCCAACCATTTATAAAGTAAAAGCGCCCATATGCCACTTATTAAGAGTATTTCAGGATTTAGAGGCACCATTGGAGGTAAACCCAATGAAAACCTCACTCCCATTGATGTTGTAAAATTTGCTTCTGCCTATGGTACCTGGCTATTAAGCAAAGCCCCTGGAAAGAAGAAAGTAGTGGTGGGCCGTGATGGAAGAATTAGTGGCGAAATGGTAGAAGCCTTGGTGGAACAAAGTTTATTGGCCCTTGGAATTGATGTGATTCACTTGGGTTTAAGCACCACCCCAACAGTTGAAATGGCTGTGGTTTTTGAAAAAGCAGATGGGGGAATTATCTTAACTGCCAGCCACAATCCCAAACAATGGAATGCTTTAAAATTATTGAACGAAAAAGGTGAATTTGTAAGTGGAGAAGAAGGTAAAACTATTTTAACCCTGGGTGAGCAGGAAGATTTTAACTATGCAACAATTGATGCAATAGGTAAAATCATTCCCGATAACCATAGTTTAGTAAAACACATAGATGCTATTTTACAAAACACCTTGATTGATATTGCTGCCATTAAGTATGCTAATTTTTCAGTGGTGGTAGATGCTATCAATAGTTCGGGTGCATTTGCCGTGCCTGCTTTATTGAAAGCCATTGGTGTAGACCAGATCACAGTGCTCAATGAAACAATCAATGGTGAATTTGCACACAACCCAGAACCACTCAAAGAACATTTAACTGAATTATGCGCTACTGTTTTAAAAAATAAAGCAGATTTAGGCATTGCCGTAGATCCGGATGTGGACCGCTTATGCTTTGTAAGTGAAGATGGGAATTTATTTGGGGAAGAATATACTTTAGTGGCTGTAGCCGATTATATTTTACAAAATAAAAAAGGAAGTGCCGTTAGTAATTTATCTTCTACAAGAGCCTTGAGAGATGTAACCGAAAAACATGGTTGCAGTTATTTTGCAAGTGCAGTGGGAGAAGTAAATGTGGTGAACAAAATGAAGGAAGAAAAAGCTGTGATTGGCGGAGAAGGTAATGGGGGTATTATTGTACCCGAATTACATTATGGCAGAGATGCCCTTGTTGGTATTGCTTTGTTTTTGACACATTTAGCCAAATCCAAATTAAGAGCTTCTACCTTAAGAGCCAGCTATCCTGCTTATTTTATGAGTAAGATGAAAATAGAACTAAAAGCAGGTACTTCTTTAAGTAAAATATTTAGTGTAATTGAAGAAAGGTTCAAAAATTTTACCATCAACAAAGTAGATGGTTTAAAAATTGATTTTGATCAAGAATGGGTGCATTTAAGGTCAAGTAATACCGAGCCCATCATTCGCATTTATACAGAATCTACCTCTCAGACTAGCGCCGACAAATTAGCCTTAGAGATTATTTCAATAATTGAAACAATTAAGTAATTTAGCTAGATGGATAGAATTTATTTTGATAATGCGGCAAGTACTTCCTTAGATCCATTGGTACTGGAGGCCATGATGCCCTTTTTAAGTGAGCAATTTGGCAATCCATCTTCCATCTATAGCTATGGTCGTGAAACAAGAATGGCCATTGAACAAGCAAGAAAATCAGTGGCAAAAAATTTAGGTGCTCGTCCTTCCGAAATATTTTTTACTAGTGGGGGTACAGAAAGTACCAATACCATTTTGAATGCAGCCATTGATAATTTAGGTTGCACCCATATGATTAGTTCTCCTATTGAACATCATGCCACTTTACATACGGTACAGCATTTAGCAAAAAAAGAAAACATTAGGTTGAGCTTTGTACAAATTTTACCCAATGGCCATATAGATACAGCTCATTTAGAGACATTGTTGACCCAACATCCGGATAAAACTATTGTCACCATCATGCATGCCAACAATGAAATTGGCAATATGATTGAACTCAACGAAATTGGTGCCATTTGTAAAAAATACAATGCTTATTTTCATAGCGATACCGTTCAAACAGTAGGGCATTTTGCATTTGATTTAAGCCATACCCCTGTTGATTTTATTACAGGTGCTAGCCATAAATTTCATGGGCCTAAAGGCATTGGCATATTGTACATCAATGAAAATATTAAAATAAACCCCTTCATCCATGGAGGTGCACAAGAAAGAAACATGCGTGCAGGTACTGAAAATGTCTATGGAATTGTTGGTTTTGCCAAAGCACTAGACATTGCTACAGCCAATTATGAAAAAGACAGCCAGTACATCAGTTCACTAAAAAAATATCTCTATGATTCACTTATGGCCAAGCTTCCAGAGATTAGTGTTAATGGCGACCCTTTTGGTAATTCCTTGTACACATTATTGAGTGTAAATTTTCCAAAATCTGAAAAAACAGAAATGCTACTATTTAATTTAGACATTCATCATATTTGCGCCAGTGGTGGTAGTGCTTGTTCCAGTGGTGCACAACAAGGTTCGCATGTCATTCAAGCCCTGAATAAAGGAAAAGATATGGCTACCGTTCGCTTTTCTTTTTCCAAGCACAATACCAAGGCCGAAATTGATACAGTAGTCAATACTTTGGCAAGCCTACTATAAAAAAGCAGGAGCACTTTGTTAAGTACCCCCGCTTTTTTTATTCAACTATATTACAATTACTTTTTCTTAGGTGCAAAATCCTGCTCCATTTTTGCCATTGCTGCCATCAACTGATAACAAGTTAATGCATCCTGAACAAAGGAAGCTTGCTTATTGTTTAAACTACTAGGTTTATTTTGGTAAGCACTTTCAATGCTCTGTTGGAATTGATCTTCGCTCATAGCATCTCCTAAAGATTTATAATAGACAATTTCTTGCTTTAAATCTTTCATTACAGAATTAGATACTTTTTTAGCTAATTCTAAATCGCCAGCTGCGTAACAAGCCTGTAAGAATAAATAAGAGAAATAATTATGTTGATTGCCTCTGTTGGAGGTCATGCCATAAGGGAAACTTTTTTCATTGGTTTCGCTGTCCATTTTCCTAAGTACCTTTCTAGCACTATCTAATTTGCCTTCAGCTACTAAAGCTTGTGCAATTTGAGACACAGCCAAACGAATGGAATTTAAATGGCGTCTATTTTCTTCATCATAATAGACAGTTGGATTTTTTGCATTACCGAAACCAAACTTGGTCATGACATTGGTATAAGAAGTAGTTGCATCAATACCCCCGCCGTCTACTGGCACTAATTCATAGGACATACCAGTTTGACGAACATATTTTTCTAAACCCATTTCTTTCAACTCCTGGGTGGATGTAAAGCAAACTGGTCGTTTGAATTGAGTAGTGGCAATAATGGCATAAATGGCCAATTCATTTTTTAACAAGTATTGTCTTTTAGGATTAAAATCAATCAATAAATTGTCTACAATTTTATCCGTTGGTTTAGCAATACCAGATGCCAAAGCAAATGCTTTGTTCACTGGTACTTTAAATTTATGTGTAGGGAAAATATTTACTGGACCATCTGATGTAGAAGCTTGGTATTTTCCAGAAGGATCGGCCACCACATACCTCAAAACAGAATCTAAATTATGATAATTTGCTTCACCAAAATCAGGCAAGGCATTGTAGTAAGCCACGTTTAACTTATTCCCTAAAACCTGATCTTCGGTAAAGATCACATCAAATTTATCGCTCTTATTTATTTTGTACCTCAATTCTTTCATGTACCAATCAGAGCCTAATAAACTATTCACCACCACACGCACATCTGGGCGAATGCCTTCCACTTCTTGTGCATACCACAATGGATAAGTATCGTTATCGCCAAAGGAGAATAAAATGGCATTAGGAGGGCAGCTTTCTAAATAATTGCGTGCTAGATCACGCGGTAATGTTTTTTGACTTCTGTCATGGTCATTCCATTCTTGTTGGGCCATGAGCGCAGGCACTGCTAAGAAAGAAACCACTGTGGCTAAAATTGCTGCAGTTTTTTTAGAGATAAATTTCTCCATCCAAAACGCTAATTGCAATACGCCTAAACCAATCCAAATGGTAAATACATAAAAAGATCCAACATAAGCATAATCACGCTCACGTGGTTGCAAACTTTGCTGGTTCAAATACATTACAATCGCGATGCCTGTAAAAAAGAAAAGCAAGCCAGTAACGATTAAATCTTTTTTATTTTTTTGGTATTGAAAGATAAATCCAATAATTCCTAAAATAAACGGAAGCATAAACAAACTATTATGCGCCTTGTTTGCATTCTTTATAGAATCTGGTAATTTAGATTGATCTCCAAAGATGGCATTATCTATTAGTGAAATACCTGTACTAAAATTACCATCTCTTACATTACCAAAACCTTGTAAGTCGTTTTGCTTACCTGCAAAATTCCATAAAAAATAACGAAGGTACATGAAGCCAAATTGATAGTTGGTAAAGTATTTGAGGTTGTCTCTTAATGTAGGCGGTGTGCCATCTTCAACACCAGCAAAGGCTTTGAAACTATCCATCTGTCCTCTATCATTGTCTGAATCCCACATTCTAGGAAATAAATGCGCAGAGGGAGCGGAAGTCCAATCTCTCTTGTAATTTTTTCCTGCGATATCATAAGTAGATTTTGACTTTACATATTGGTCTCCATTTTCAACATTCTCCACTTTGTCTACATAATCTGGGCCGTAGACAACGGGCCAATCTCCATATTGCTCTCTTCCTAAATAACCCATTAAAGTTACAGGATTGTCCACATTGTACATATCTACAGAAGGATCTGCACTAGAACGAATCATGGTAGTCAAATAACTGGTATAACCCAATAAGAAAAAAACTACAGACCATATACCTAATTTTAAAAAGTAAAGTCCTTTTTTATTCGCATACAAAATGCCTAGGGTTAGCAGCACTGCTACCAATACAAAGAAAAAGATGAACCCACTAAAGAAAGGCAGGCCAAAAGAGTTTACAAAATTAATATCAAAGGCACCTGCCCATTTGATGGTGTATTGAATTAAAAATACTTGCACAAATCCAGTGATGATGATCCCAATGAAAAAGGCCAACAAGCCGCCCTTGAAACTTGGCTTGTATTGTCTGAAATAATACACCATAACAATAGCTGGAATGGTCAAAATGTTCAATAAATGCACCCCTATTGAAATACCCATTAAATAAAATATAAAAATGATCCATTTGTCTGCACCTGGTTCATCGGCCTTATGTTCCCATTTCAAAATGGCCCAAAATACCAAGGCGGTGAAGAAGGAACTTAGCGCATACACTTCCCCTTCTACGGCACTGTACCAAGCAGTATCACTAAAAGTATAGGCCAAGGCGCCCACAATACCAGCACCCATGATTAGTAAAATTTGATGATTGGTCAGCACTTCTCCTGTTTGTTTTTCTACCAATCTTTTGGCAAAATGCGTGATGGTCCAAAACAAAAACAAAATAGTAAACCCACTTGCGATTGCACTCATGGTATTGACCGCCTTTGCTGCTGTCAAAGGATTGTCTCCAAATAAGATAATGAACAAGCGACCTAATAAAACAAACATAGGCGCTCCAGGAGGATGCGGAATTTGTAATTTGTAGGCACTGCTTATAAATTCACCGCAATCCCAGAAACTACCAGTTGCCTCTGTGGTGAGCACATAGGCAGTACAAGCAATTAGGGTCACGATCAAACCCGTCCAATTATTGATTTTTTTGAAGTCCATTTTAGGCGTTTTATTAGATGCAAACTTAATTGAAACTAGCCAAAATGGGAAATATATAGCAGCTTTAAGTATATTTTAAGATTTCTGCATTCCCCCTATCTTTTTTATCTTTGTGGCCCATGAGTCAACCACGTTCTGTCGCTTTTCATACCCTAGGCTGTAAACTCAATTTTTCAGAGACTTCAACCCTTTCCAGACAATTGGAACAGGAAGGTTTTGAAAAAAAAGCTTTTACGGAGATCGCTGATATTTATGTCATCAATACCTGTTCGGTTACAGAAAATGCCGATAAGGAATGTCGTCAATTGGTGCGACGTATTCAAAGACTGGCCCCTGAAAGTTTTGTGGTGATTACGGGTTGTTATGCCCAATTGAAACCAACTGAAATTGCCAATATTCCTGGGGTAGATTTAGTTTTGGGTGCCGCAGAAAAATTTAATTTGATGCAGCATTTAGCTAGTTTAACCAAAGGAGATCCTACTAAAATATGCAGTTGTGATATTGATACAGTAACAGGTTTTAATGCATCCTTTTCAGTCAACGATCGTACTCGAACTTTTTTAAAAGTGCAGGATGGCTGTGATTACAGTTGTACTTTTTGTACCATTCCGATGGCAAGAGGCAAAAGCAGAAGTGACCGTATCGATCATGTAGTGCACCAAGCCCAAGAGTTAGCTCGAAATGGCGTCAAAGAAATTGTTCTTACCGGAATTAATTTGGGTGACTTTGGAAAAGGAGAAGACGGAGGTAAAAAAAAGCAAGAAAGCTTTTTTGATTTGGTCAAAGCATTGGATGAACAAACAGCTATCCCTCGTTATCGAATTTCTTCCATTGAGCCTAATTTACTCACCAATGAAATTATTGAATGGGTGGCGCAAAGTAAAAAATTCATGCCCCATTTTCACATCCCACTGCAAAGTGGATCCGATGCAGTATTGAAATTAATGCAAAGAAGGTACAATAGTGAATTGTATAGTGACCGAATTCATTTGATTAAAAAAATAATGCCACATGCATGTATTGGCGTGGATGTTATTGTGGGTTCACCGGGCGAAACAGAAGCTTATTTTAAAGAAAGTCTTGATTTTTTGCATGCATTAGACATTGCTTATTTGCATGTTTTTACTTATTCGGAAAGGGCAGCCACCAAGGCTTTGGATATTAAACCCATTGTACCCATTTCAATTAGACAGGAAAGGAATAAAATTGCAAGAAACCTATCTTACCAAAAATTACAATATTTTACAGCGCAACATTTAGGTAGTACTCGTAAAGTTTTATTTGAATCGGTAAAACATAGTAAAGATGAAATAGGGAATGGAATGTTGGAAGGGTATACAGACAATTATATTAAAGTAACTACTCCTTACAATTCAAGCTACAGCAATCAAATTATAGATTGGACACTTGCTTAATTTAGTGCAGCATTAACTAATTGAAACTTCGCTTACTTTAAATTCAACAATCATCATCATGTTGATACTTTCTAAACGAACATAAACAGTTTTCTTACTGGCTTTAATGACCTCCCCTTTTTGTCCCATAAACAATCCTTGATTGATAGACACCTTGGTATTTGCGGGTAAATTAGCCATGTCCACCACTTGAATGCTTGCGTTGGATTGGCCTAAATATTTTCTGATAGCTTCAATTTCATTGTCTCTGATGATGGCTGGTTTTTTTAAGAAGTATAAAAAATTCACTACCCCCATCGTAGATAAAATTTTAGTATAATCTTCTTTACTGGCTTTGATAAAAACATAGGAGCGAAACAAAGGTTCTTCTATAATTTTTTTTCGATCCGACCACTGCCTTTCTCTTTTCTGCACAGGGCACCAACTTTCAAAACCATTTTTAGTCAACAGGCCATCTACTTTCTTTTCCCACTTTGATTTAGTATATATTACATGCCAAGTTTTAACCTTAGCTAGGTCCTCTGTTTTCATGCATCAAATTGTTTTATCCTTTCTTAGCGATGGAATTGGAATGTGAAAATTCTCCTAACAATTTACTTGATTCACTAATTTGTACATCTTTAGCTACCAATTTTAACCATGCTTGATAACGCTCTTGTTTGATTTTGTCTGGATTGTTGAAAAATTTATCGTAATCTGCTTTCAAAGAAGAAACCTGCATTGGATTTTTTAATTTAAATATGCCCTCATTTTGTTGAATGACTGCTTGCAATTCTTTTTTGTAATTGACATATTTATGGTATTCCAAAGCAATTGGACGATCCACCTGAGTGGAGACCCATTGTAAATTTTTCTTAAATCGAATATTGGCGGTATCTGTTTGAATTTTTTTATTGGCTGCTGCTGCAATATTTGTCAATTCTTGACTATTGGACCATGGTGTAAATTTGGCACGCTCCATTTCATCCCATTGTAAGGCAGCAGGATTGTCCTTTTCTCTGTACTTTAAAAATTCATAATCGTCTGGGAAAATAATATCAGACAGTACCCCTTTTTTCTGTGTGGAGCTACCTGTAACTCTATAAAATTTTTGGAAAGTTAATTTCACCGAACCATATTCTGTTTGGATGCCCATGGCATCCAATGGCTTACCGAAGGATACATTTCTTTGCACAGTGCCTTTGCCATAAGTAGAACTACTCCCTACAATTAAGCCTCTATGGTAATCTTGAATAGCGCCTGCAAATATTTCACTAGCAGATGCACTGAATTCATTCACCATCACCACTAAGGGTCCATCATATAAAATGCCTGGTGTTTCATCCGACAAGACTTGCGACTTGCCTTCTTTGTCTCTGATTTGAACAATGGGACCTTTGTCAATGAACAAACCAGCCATTTGTACCACTTCATACAAAGAGCCACCACCATTGTACCTTACATCAATAACAATGCCTTTAACTTTTTCTGCTTTTAATTTTTCTACTTCTATGGCTACATCCTTAGAACAACGATGTCCATCTTCTCTTTCAAAATCGGCATAAAAATCGGGTAGTAATATATATCCGTATTTGTCATTTCCTTTTTGAATGATGGCACTTCTTGCATATCCTTCATCCAAAACAATTTTTTCTCTTTTTAATGCAACCACCTTGGTGGATCCGTCTGGTTTTTTAATCGTCAACCTTACTTCTGTACCCAAGTCACCTCTAATTAATTTGACCGCATCAGTGGTTTCATAACCAGCTACATCCACAGGCTCTTCAGCACCTTGTCCAATTTTAATAATCACATCATTCATCACTAATTGTCCTGATTTCCAAGCTGGGCCACCAGGTTGAACACTGGCTATTTTAATTCCATAATCATCCTGTGTCAATTGAGCACCAATACCATAAAAAACTCCACTCATTTGTTCTGTAAATGACCTTTTTTCTACTGGCGCAAAGTAGTCTGTATGCGGATCCATCAAACCCGTGATGGTATTTAAAAAAGATTCAAATCTTTTTTCTTTGTCAAAAGTTTTTTCTAAACTACTAAATCTTTTGGTGTAGGATTTTTTTACTGATGCACGTGCTTCTGTTTCTAGTACTGAATCTGATTTATATACAAATACTATTTTACTGGTATCTTTTTTTATTTTTGCCGTATCTCTGATGGCCTTGGCTGCTTGTTGCTTTTCTCTATCCTCTATTAAAGTTACATACCTATCCAAGGCTCTATACCTCAATAGTTGATTCCATCTTGTAAATTTTTCTTTTAAGTTGCTTGGATATTTTAAGCTGTCTGGTTCTAAACTCAAAGAATCATCAATCCTGAAATCAAATGGTTTTAAGATGATTTGCTCATATATTTTTTTAGCTTCCCCTACTCTTCTTTCATAAATAGCATCTGCTGCGGGTTCAAATAAAATAGGACTTCCATGAATTTCATCATCAATAGTAGTAGCAAATATTTTTAAAGAATCTATATCAGATTGTAATAAAATATTTTTTTCAGGATCTAATGCTTTTAAATAAGCATCAAATACTTCTTTTGAAAATTGATCGTCAATTTTTCTTGGGCTATAATGCTCCGACTCTAGCAAATGTCCAATGGTGGACAATAATTTTCGATGTCTTAAATCTTGATTTTCTTGACCGGCAGGTTTGAAAGTATTAAAAGCAAAAAACAAACCACCTAATAAGATCAAAGTGGCAAAAACTTTCCACTTATTTTGTTTTACATATATCATAAGTCTGTGCATGAAGTTCAAAAATAGTGCAAAATGGCTAGGTTAGGGCCTTATTCAGCATAAAGCCCCTTTTTTAAGATAAATTTATAAAAACTAACAAAACTTATTTCTTAGATTCCCTAATTAACGTATTTTTGCCGCCCTATATGGAGGGCGTAGCTCAGTAGGTTAGAGCGACAGTTTGTGGATCTGTAGGTCGTGGGTTCGAGACCCATCGTTCTCCCCAAAAACCTATTCCAGCCGAGCAATCGGAATGGAGTAGGTTTTTTCAGTTAAATACATTCTATGGCTATTTTAATTGTTTCCTTATTCACTGCTTGTTTTACTTGGTGCATTGCTTGGGCCTTCATTAAAATTTTATTTATTCCCAAAACCCCACTGCCTATTTTTGGAATTCAATGGGAGAGTGCATTGACTCAAATCGTAAAAAAACTACCCATTACTCAACTGATCGAAGAAAATAAAACAAGTTCCTTTTATTCGCTATTGCCTTTTATTGACCAAGAATTAGATCATTTTTTTAAAGAGCGTTTGGTTCAAAAAATGCCCATTGTTTCCATGTTTATTGGAGAAAAAACAATTGCTCAATTAAAAGAAGTTTTTATGGAAGAGCTAAACAACCTATTCCCAGAACTAATCAGTCAATTGTCTAAAAACATTCATGAACAATTTTTGTCTAAGCTTTCTATGAAATGGGGGGCTATTCTTGAAACTATATTACTAAAAGCTACTCAAAAAATAAGATGGATGGCCTTTTTCATGGGCGCCATTTGGGGCTGGCTTATTTGTATCATTTTACAGCATCTATAATTGCCGTTTATACATTCTGTTCACCTTTCTTAGATAAGATGTCTGATATTTGCAAATCCAATAAACCATGGATACAAAAACGCATCAAAAGACTATGAAATACATTTATATACTAGTAATTTTTCTTTCTATTGAAATAAGTTCATTTGCTCAAATGCCTGCAGGCGCAAGACCTGGTGGGGGTAACATGAATCTGGGTCATTTCTATGGAAAAATTGTAGATGGAAATAAAAAAGGGATTGAAGCGGCCACCCTTCAAATTAAAGGAGCCAAATTCGACCCTGCCACCAAAAAAGCTACGGAGTCAATATTAGGCACCATGTTGACAGCAGCCAATGGTGATTTTAGTTTTGAAAACTTACCCCTAATGGGCAATTTTAAATTAACTATTTCTGGCGTAGGGTATAAAAAAATTGAAAAGCAAATCAGTTTTGGCATAAAGATGGGCGGTGGACAAAGTATGCAAGAAATGATGTCCATGATCGACAAAGACTTAGGCAATATTAAATTAGAAGAGTCTAGTACTGATTTACAAAGTGTAACTGTTACTTCTACCGCAAAACCTCAATTTGAAATGGGTATTGATAGAAAAGTATTCAATGTTGATAAAAATTTAACCAGCACTGGACAAACCGCTGTAGAGGTGATGAAAAGTATTCCCAATCTAAACGTAGACATTGATGGCAATGTTACTTTAAGAAACGCAGCACCTACCTTATTAATTGACAACCGTCCTACTACTTTGACCATGGATCAAATTCCAGCAGACATCATAGACAAAGTAGAAATCATCACCAATCCTTCGGCAAAGTATGATGCCACAGGGGGGAATGCTGGTATTTTAAACATTGTATTGAAGAAAAATAGAAAGAATGGTTACAATGGAGGCATTAGAACTGGCATTGACATGCGCGGAATATTAAATGGAGGTGGTGACTTGAATGTTAGAGATAGTAAATTTAATTTCTCTCTAAATGCCAACGTGAACGGCAGAAAATCTATTGGCACTTCAGAAAGCGATAGAATCATTCTTGGGGCTGCAGTGCCAACTTCAGTATTAAACAATAGCAGCAATACCAACAATGGCTCTTTTGATTTTTACAGAGGAGGCGTTGATTATTTTGCAGACAATAGAAATACTTTTTCTTTGTATGCCAATGTTATTCAAGGTACTTTCAATAATATAGGAAGTCAAATTATTGATTCGATTAAAAATAATTTCAGCATTAGCGATAATTTATTGAATAACTCCAGCTTTCATTTTTTAAATAAAGGCGGCCAATTAAGCTACAAGCATTTATTTGCAGAAAAAGGACATGAGTTGGCTGCGGATTTTAATTACAGCGAATCTGACAATAGCAACTGGTCAAATGTAAGTTACCAAAAAGCAAAATTCTTGGATCAAAACAGCGTCGGTAGTGGTAACAATAAAAACTATTCCAGCACCATTGATTATTCAAAAGAATTAAGCCCCAATACTAAATTTGAAGCCGGTAGTAAATACAATTATAGAAGTGAATTTAATTTGAGTAACCAATTCAGAAATGGTGCTTTATTAAAATCTATTAGCAATCAGTACAGGTACAGCGAAACTGTTTTTGCAGGATATGTGAACTTAAATACCAAAATAGAAAAATGGAGTTTTCAACTTGGATTAAGAGCAGAAAATAGGGCCTATGAAGGTAGTCTACTCAACAACAGGGGCATAGATTCTTTACCCTATAATACTAAATATCCTATCTCCTTATTCCCAAGTGCTTTTATCAATTATAAGGTAGATGAAAAGCAAGATTTCCAATTGAACTATTCCAAAAGAATCAGCCCTCCTAACTTTTTTCAATTGTTGCCTTTTCCAAATTTCAGTGATCCTCAAAACATCAATATAGGTAACCCAGCTTTGAAACCTCAATTTACCCATAGCTTTGAGATTGCCTACAATAATGCATATAGCAAAGGATCTAATTTTTTAGCGACCGCTTATTATAAATACAGCACCGACCTAATTACCAATTATGTATACAGAGGCGTCAATCCTATCAACAATAGAGATAGTGTTTATTTTAGTTCTTCAATTAATGCCAATACAGCAGTGGTCTATGGTTTGGAATTAAGTAATAAAACTGCTATTACCAAATGGTGGGATATGAATTTAAGTTTCAACTTATTTAAATCTGCCATTACAGCAACGATTCCAGGACAAAATGTAAATAACGATTTAACTAGCTGGTTTAGCAAGATGAACAATACTTTTAAAATTGGCAAAGGTTATTCTTTCCAATTTAGTGGTCAGTACCAAGCCAAAACTATTTTGCCTCCAGGAGGTAATAGCGCTGGTGGCGGTGGTGGCCGTGGTGGCCCTCCAGGTGGAGGCTTTGGCGGACCTCAATCTACCGCACAAGGATACAATTTCCCTAGTTACGACTTTGATATGGCTTTAAAAAAAGATTGGACCCTGACTGGTGGCAGAACCGCTAGTTTAACTTTAAGCGTGAACGATGTGTTTAAAACAAGAATCAATAAAACTTATTCAGAAAGCCAATTCTTTATACAAAACGTTGCTAGAATTAGAGACCAACAAATATTTAGATTGAACTTTAGTTACCGATTTGGCAAGTTTGATCTAAACTTATTAAAACGCAAAAACAATAAGATGGAAGAAGGCGGGGGTGGAATGGAGCAGATGCCTCAGTAAACAATAGAAAAGTTTTAAAAAATAATTGAACCCAGAAATAAACTTGTGAAAGTTTATTTCTGGGTTTTTCCTTCCAACATAGGTACAAAAGAAAAAGTATCAAAAGCTTCACGTTTTACGGTGCCATCTTTTTTCTTGGTCAAACGCAACATACGTTGTGCAGTGTCTGATTCATCCAAAGGAATCACCATTTTGCCAGTCACTTTTAATTGCGCCCATAATTTTTCAGGAATTTTTGGCGCAGCAGCGGTAATGATGATTTTATCAAAAGGAGCCAACAAAGGCAGGCCTTCGAATCCATCTCCAAAGAAAAATTGTATACTAGGATACTGTTCTTTAAATAAATAAGTAGGCGTTTGCTCAAACAATTGTTTTTGTCTTTCAATGGTATACACTTTAGCCCCTAATGCAGCCAAGACCGTGGTTTGGTACATACTGCCCGTGCCTATTTCTAATACCTTCTCACCTTTTTTAATTTGTAGCAACTGGGTTTGGTAGGCTACCGTATAGGGCTGAGAAATAGTTTGATCAGAAGCAATAGGAAAAGCTCTATCCTCATAAGCAATTTTATCAAAGGCTGAATCTAAAAAATAGTGTCTTGGGATGCTATGTATGGCAGCTAATACCTGCTCATCAGTTATGCCTTTGTCTTTTAAAGTATCTACTAATTTTTTTCTTAGGCCTTTATGCAAATAAGTATCCACTAAATCTTCCAGTTTTCTCATACTTCTGTTTAATTTAACTGCATAGATTGAATGATGCTTTTAATTTTGTCTTGCAACATTTGATACGTGGTATCAAAGCTAGCCTTGTCTTTTAAAGTAGTATTTACACTAAAATAGAATTTTATTTTAGGTTCTGTGCCACTAGGCCTTGCAGATATCTTACTGCCCTCAGCTGTAATAAATTGCAATACATTGCTTTTAGGTAAATTAATTTTCCAGGTTTCACCAGTGGTTAAGTTCTTTCCTATTTGTAATTCATAATCTAATAAAGTGGTTACTGTTTCACCATCTATTGAACTAGGAGGTGATTGCCTATAAGCTTCCATTATTTTACCAATCTCTTGCTGACCATTCATTCCTTTTTTGGTGATACTTATTAGGCTTTCATAGTAGAATCCATATTGAATATACAACTCAATCAATTTATCAAACAAGGTGCTGCCTTTATTTTTTTCATAGGCAGCCATTTCACATAAAATGGCGACTGCACTTACCGCATCTTTATCTCTAATTTGATCTCCAATCATTAAACCAAAACTCTCCTCTCCTCCAATAATATAATTTTCTTTACCTTCTTTTTCTTTCACTAATTCAGCCACCCATTTAAAACCCGTTAATACATTGTAACAGTTCACCTTATTTTGTTTAGCTACTTCATTAATCATAGCAGTAGTCACAATAGTAGTAATCACCATATCATTTGGCTTTGCTATACCCTTTGCTTTGCGTGCCTCCATCATATAGGCAAAAGCAAGCACTGCTGTTTGATTACCATTCATTAACACCCATTCTCCCTTATGATTTTTAACACCTACTCCTACTCTATCTGCATCAGGATCGGTTCCTAAAATGATGTCGGCATCTAATGCTTTGGCTTTGTTTAAACCAATACTCATCGTCTCAGTTTCCTCAGGATTAGGATAGATCACTGTAGGAAAATTACCATCAGGTATGGACTGCTCTTCTACTACATGTACATTGGTAAAACCAAAAGCAGCTAATGCTTTGGGCACCAAGGTGATACCAGAACCATGAATGGGAGTGTAAACAATTTTTAAATCTTTTTGTGCCTGAATTACTTCTGGATATACACTTAAGGATTGAAGCATCTTTAAATAAGCTTCGTCTATTTCCTTTCCAATGAACTGAATATTTGCTTCAGCTCCAGTCCATTTTACATCATCAATGGATTGTATGGCTTCTACTTCGGTGATTACATTTTTATCATGCGGTGGCACCAACTGTCCTCCATCGTTCCAATAAGCTTTGTATCCATTGTATTCTTTAGGATTGTGCGAAGCTGTACATACAACGCCGGCTTTACAAGCTAAACTTCTAATGGCAAAACTTAATTCTGGTGTAGGTCTTAAAGCTTCAAATAAATATACTTTAATCCCATTGGCAGCAAAAACTTCTGCGGTAGTTTCAGCAAAAAAACGAGCATTGTTCCTGCTATCATGGCCAACGACTACTGAAATTTTTTCATTCGGATAAACCTTGTTTAAATAATTGGCAAATCCTTGTGTAGCCATACCAATGGTATATTTATTAATTCTATTGGTACCTACCCCCATGAGGCCACGTAATCCGCCTGTTCCGAATTCTAAGTTTTTATAAAAACTATCTGCTAATTCCTCTTTATTTTTTGATTGCAATTCAATGATCACATCCTTAGTATCCTGGTCGTAAGTCCCAGTTAACCATTGCTCCACTTTTTGTTCAATTGACTGACTCATAATAAACGAATTAAAAGCAATTTTAAGCAATAATTGCTAGTTCTCCAATTTAGAAGGCATTTTAGATTATTGGCTTTAAAAATGGGTTAAATTTGTACTAATTTTGGTAACTCAAATATTCCTATGGCTATTATTGCTCAAATACTATTCATCATTCTTACTACCACTGCAATAGCTGTTTTTGCAAAGCAATTAATGCGCATTAGAAACAATATTTTGATAGGGAAAGCAGGTTTTGTGAATGATCAAAAAGCAAGACGCTGGAAAAATGTTTTTTTATTGGCCTTAGGACAAAAGAAAATGTTTAAAAAACCTATCGTAGCCATTTTACATATTATTTTATATGTAGGTTTTATCATTATTAATATAGAGCTGCTTGAAATTATGGCAGATGGCATATTGGGTACTCACCGAATTTTTGAAACTTATTTTGAGAAAATAGGAGCTATTTCTTTCTACCATTTTATTATTAATAGTTTTGAAATATTAGCAGCCTTAGTGTTTATTGCTTGTATTATTTTTTTAGCAAGAAGAAATATGCTGAAACTAAAAAGGTTTATGAGTAATGACTTAACTGGCTGGCCACGTTCCGATGCTAATTATATTTTAATTGCTGAAATTATTTTAATGGGTTTATTCCTAACTATGAATGCCGCCGATACTGAAACTCATTTTATTATTTCCTCTAGCCTTCAACCTTTATTTAATGGCATCCATAGTGATACCCTTTTTATGATTGAACATACTGCTTGGTGGTTGCATATTATAGGTATTTATATTTTTATGAACTACCTACCTTATTCAAAACACTTACATATTATTTTAGCCTTCCCCAATACGTATTATGCACCTCTTACACCCAAGGGCATGATACATAATATGCCCGCAGTTCAAAATGAAGTATTGTATGCCATGCATCCCGAATTAGCGCCTAAAGATGAGGCACCAGTGGCTAGCTTTGGCGCCAAGGATGTAATGGATCTAAGTTCCAAAAACTTAATGGACGCTTATAGTTGTACAGAGTGCGGTCGTTGCACTGCAGCTTGCCCTGCCAACATAACGGGTAAACTATTAAGCCCTCGTAAAATTATGATGGCTACCAGAGACAGATTAGAAGCAGTAGGAAAAAATATCTATTTACACAAAAACTTTGTGCCTGATAATAAATCTTTATTACATGATTATATTACAGTGGAAGAATTAAGAGCTTGCACTACTTGTAATGCTTGTGTGGAAGAATGTCCTATCAGTATTTCTCCTTTAGATATTATTATGGAGCTACGTAGGTCACTAGTGATGGAAGAAAGTAATGCACCGCAAGAATGGAATAGCATGTTTAGTAATATTGAAAATAATTTCGCACCTTGGAAATTTGCACCAGACGATAGAGATGCCTGGACAAATCAAGCATAAAAAACTAGCTATGAAAGTAAATACAATGGCTGATATGATAGCAAGCGGACAAACTCCTGAAGTTTTATTTTGGGTAGGTTGTGCGGGTAGCTTTGATCAAAGAGCACAGAAAATTACCAAGGCCTTTGCTACCATATTAGATAAAGCAGGCGTCATCTATGCTATTTTAGGCAAGGAAGAAGCTTGTACCGGCGATCCTGCAAGAAGAGCCGGCAATGAATTTATGTTTCAAATGATGGCCTACCAAAACATTCAAATTTTGAATGGCTACTCTATTAAAAAAATTGTGACTACTTGTCCGCACTGCTTTAATATTTTAAAAAATGAATACCCTGTGCTAGGAGGTAATTATGAAGTCATACATCATACCCAATTCTTACAAGAATTGATTGAACAAGGCAAAATTAAAATTACCGATAGCAATGAATGGAAAGGAAAGTCTATTACTTACCACGATAGTTGTTATTTAGGTAGGGCCAATGAAATTTATGAAGCTCCTCGAAAAGTATTAGAGAGTTTGGATATGGAATTAAGAGAAATGAAAAGATGTAAGTCCAAAGGTCTTTGCTGTGGCGCGGGTGGTGCACAAATGTTTAAAGAAGAAGAGAAAGGAGATAAAAGAGTGAATAGGGAAAGAGCAGATGAAGCCATTGAAACTAAGTCCGATTTTGTAGCCAGTGCCTGCCCTTTCTGTAATACCATGTTAACCGATGGTATTAACAATAGAGACGAAGAAGTAAATACAGAAGTTTTAGATATTGCCGAAATGATTGCAAAAGCAATGCAATAGAATTCAATTGATTTTAAATAAATTAGAAAAATGACCGTTGATTTAAAGACCATACTACCCGAGCATTTTCATCCAATGTCAAAGACATGGATATATCAAAGTAATAGAACTTTTACTTTGCCAGAACTATTTCAAGCGGAAGAAATACTTGAAGCATTTACCGATAATTGGAAAAGCCATGGTGCCCCTGTAAAGGGCTTTGCCACTATATTATATGGTCAGTTCATTGTGATAATGGCGGACGAGTCACAAACCGACGTGGGTGGCTGCAGTACCGATATTTCGGTGCATGTAATAAAGCAAATTGAGGTAATGAACAATGTACAAATGTTCCATCGCGAACTATTGGCTTTTTGGGTAAAAGAAAAAGTTCAAACTATTCCCCTAGCACAAGTAGGCTACGCCCTTGAAAATGGTATTTTAGCAAAAGATACTTTGTATTTTAATAATCTTGTTGGTAATAAAGCTGCCATGGAAAAAGATTGGCTCCAACCAATCTCTGAGAGTTGGCTAGCTAAAAAATATATTCAATAAATTTATTTTATACTTGATATTAAAAAGCCTCCCGAATAATCGGGAGGCTTTTTTTATCAGAAAATGATTTTAAATATTAGTCTGCTTTTCTAATTTACGTTTTTTGAAAAATGCGATCACTGCAATCAATTCAATAGCTATACCGCATCCCATGAGTGCGCCTTGAAAAAATGGATATTTGCTTTCAGTTGATACTTCTAAAAAAACACCAACTAAAATCAAGGCCATACCAATTAAAAATTTAGCTAAAGGGCTTAAACTATTAAGTGAGAATTTCATAAAATATAAGTTTTAAAATTATTTAATTGCTCCACTGCACTTTCCTACTGCAAAAGCAACATAACTTATAGCACATGGATTAAAGGTACATGCAAAATCGCAAAGCCAATCGTTTGAACAAGTATTTTTAGCTTCTTGATAATAGGCATTAAATTGTGCATTTGAACATTTCCATGCTACGTTAGTTTTTATATTTTTTTGGCTAGTTAAACCAATGAAATTTTGACTATTTTCTAAATTAGACACGGAATCAGCAATAATTTTTTGATTGTAGAAATAATTATTAGCATATTCCCAACCATTGGGTTCTTTAAAAATAATCCGGCCATAATTTGTTTTATTAAAGCCGATTTTTTCTCTGACCACAGCTAAATCGGTTTTAGTATTTAGGTCTACCACATAAAATAAGTCCTTGCTTAATGAATCTGTATGCTTTAATACAATGTGAATACCTGAAAGTGCAGTTAGTCCTTTAAATTTTATTTTGTAAAAAATAGCGTTTTCAAGGCTAAACCCAGTATCCGGCATGTTGCTGGAATGGAGTAAGTCTTGAACTTGAGCGTCCTCAGCAGTAACCATTTTAGTGCTTTCGACAACTGGTATTTTCTTGTCTAAACTTTTAATGCTAAGATTTGCATCTGGAAAATTTGGGACTTCATGTTCTTTCTTACAAGCATTTAAGACAAATAAAAAAAATAGGCACAAGGGAATGATCAATTTGTTGATTTGATTTTTTTTCATATTTATTAATTTAAAAATGAAAATAGCTTAATCAATAACTCAATTTTAGCGTATTTGTACGCATAAAAAAGCCCACTGAAATTCAGCGGGCTCTTATTATATTCTTTATGTTTTTACTTTATTAATTTACTTAAAGCACTAGTTAACTCCTCTCCTCTTAAGTCTTTGCCAATAATAATTCCATTTGGATCAATTAAAAAATTTGATGGTATGCTTTGGATACCAAATTGTACCGCTACTTCATTGTTCCAATATTTTAAATCACTGACATGGGTCCAAGTCAAGGCATCTTTTTTAATGGCTTCTAACCACCTTGGTTTATCCTGATCCAAGGAAACACCTAATACGGTAAAGTTTTTATCCTTGAAAGTATGGAAGGTTTTAACCAGATTGGGATTTTCTGCGCGGCAAGGGCCACACCAACTTGCCCAAAAATCAATTAGCACATATTTACCTCTAAAAGATGATAAACTTACCGGCTTCCCGTTCACATCATTTTGTTTGAACTCTGGCATTAAACTGCCCATTTTACCTATCCCAATGCTTTGAATCGATTTTTCAATCACTGCAGCAAATGGCCCTTTCTTTGCGTCCCCTTGCAATTGAGCATAATAATCAGGCAAGGCATCTTTTACCGTTGGAAAAATATTGGCAAATTGAAACAAGAAAAAAGTAGTGACTGGAGATTGATTGTATTTCTTACTTAAGGCTACATATTCATCAATGATATTCTTGGCTTCTAATTCAGCCAATTTATTCAATGAATCTTTTTTTGGCAAGTCTTTCTCAGACTGCGCCACTGTTAACTTGTTGAAATAAAGAATCATTCTAGGATCCAAATTTTTCATAAAAGATTGATACAATTCTTGACTTGAAGAACCTTGATAGACCATTTCATTTAGTTTTTGCACATCCCCTACCATGGTCAACTGATCATTGCCAACAAAAATGGGTATCTGAATTTTTATCCCTTTGAAAGTAATCACATAAACTCCAATATTTTCTGTCTTTGTTGTTAGGACAAATTTTCCACCAACTGCAGTAGCCGTAGCTACTTCTTTATTGGCCATACCGTCTAATAAACCTACTTCGGTCTTATCAGGAACATTTTTCAAATTGGCTGTGATTTGCAAAGATTGAGCATGCAGGGTCATAGAAGCCAATGCAAAAAAGCTGGCAAACATTATTTTTTTAAAGCTAGCATTCATCATATTATTTTGAATTATTATTGTGTATTTTTTAAAACTCAGGTCCAAATATATGATTTTATATTTAGGGCTTATGTCTTAGTTCCAGAACTTTTACCACATCTTCCAATCTAAAGCCTTTAGCTTCAAGGAGGATTAAATAATGAAACAACAAATCGGCCGATTCCTCCAAAAACAGCTTATTGTTGTTGTCTTTTGACTCTATGACCAATTCAACTGCCTCCTCTCCTAATTTTTGGGCAATTTTATTGATTCCTTTGTCAAATAAGCTTGCTACGTAGGAGCTTTCTGGTGCTGCTGTTTTTCGTTGTTTAATGATTTGTTCCAATTGAAATAAAAAGTCAATAGAACTTTCTGTATTGTCTTCACCCCAACAAGTATCTGCCCCAGAATGACAAACTGGACCTAGTGGATTGGCTAGTATTAATAATGTATCCATGTCACAATCTACCTGCATTTCTATGTATTCTAAAAAATTACCACTCTCTTCGCCCTTGGTCCAGAGTCTTTTTTTGGTCCGGCTAAAAAAAGTGACCTTGCCCTCCAACTTAGTTGCGTCCAAAGCCGCTTGATTCATAAAACCAAGCATCAATACTGTTTTAGTTTGAGCATCCTGTACAATGGCTGGTACTAGCCCATCTGCATATTTTGTAAAATTGATATTCATTTAATTAACTATTGAATTTTATTTATATAATATTAAATATACATGTATTTAAACTCTTACCGGGATTCCTTTTTGATGCAGGTAGTTTTTTAAATCAGGGATGGTCAATTCTTTGTAATGAAAAATACTTGCTGCCAAAGCTGCATCTGCCTTACCCTTGGTAAATACATCAAAGAAATGTTCCGAAATTCCACCACCCCCAGAAGCGATAATGGGCACAGGCAGGGTGGAAGATAAACTGGAAATGATGTCCAAGGCAAAACCCTGTTTGGTACCATCGTGATTCATAGAAGTTAATAATATTTCGCCTACTCCTAAATCCACTGCCAGCTTAGCCCAATGGGTAGTTAAAGTAGTTGTTTTGTCTCTGCCTCCATTTAAATAGACATACCAGTTTCCATCTGCTTCTAATTTGGTATCAATGGCTAACACAATACATTGACTGCCAAAATTTTTTGCAAAGCGTTGAATAAGGGTAGAATCTAAAAATGCTGCTGTATTAATTGAAATTTTATCAGCTCCATTTTGCAATAAAACACTTACATCTTCCTCAGTCTTAATACCTCCTCCCACCGTAAAAGGAATATTAATTTTATGAGCGATTTTATTAACTAGCTCACTCAAAGTTTTCCTTTTTTCAATGGTAGCAGTAATATCTAAAAAAACCAATTCATCTACTCCTGCTGCTGCATACAAAGCACCAAGTTCAATCGGATCGCCTGCATCACGCAACTGCTCAAAGTTGACACCCTTCACCGTGCGCCCATCTTTGATGTCTAAACAAGCTATGATCCGTTTGGTTAACATAGTATTAATTAAAATTGGCTAATTCTGAAATGGTGATTTTATTTTCATAGATGGCCTTACCCACTATAGCCGCGGTGCAACCAATTTCTTCTAGTTCTATCAAATCGTCTAATGAACTTACCCCACCGCTTGCGATTAATCTCAAATCAGGAAATTTTTCCATTATTTTTTGATACAAATCAATGGATGGACCTTGTAGTTTTCCATCTTTTTTTATATCTGTACAGAAAATTTGTTTGACACCTTTATCGATATATAATTTTATAAAATCAAATACATTGATATTGGTTTTTTCTAACCAGCCCCCAATGGCAATTTTTTCTTCAAATACATCTGCACCCAACATAAACACTTTGGCTCCGAATCTGGCTATCCATTCTTGAAAAATTTCGGGGCTTTTTACCGCCAAACTTCCAATGGTCGCAAAAGTAGCCCCTGTATCCAATACTGTTTTTAAGGTGGATTCTGTTTTAATACCTCCTCCAAAATCTATTTTCAACTGGGTTTGATTGGCAATTTTTTCTAGCACTTTCCAATTTACTACCTGTCCTGATTTTGCCCCATCCAAATCTACCAAATGCAAACGCCTTAAGCCAATGCCTTCAAAGGCCTTGGCCACTTCTAAGGGGTCTTTATTGTAGATTTTCTTTTGCGCATAATCGCCCTCGGTTAAACGAACACATTTTCCTTCAATAATATCTATGGCTGGTATAATTTGCATTGAATGGTTTGAATTGGTTGATTGTTGGTATAATTATAGTGCTAAGAAATTCTGTAGGATTTGCTCCCCAATGAGTGCAGATTTCTCTGGATGAAATTGTACCCCATAAAAATTATCTTTATGCAAGGCACTGCTATAGTCTTGAATATAATTAGTGGTGGCAATAGTATGCTGGCCTTTGGCTGCATAGTAACCATGTACAAAATAGGCGAAACTATTTTCTGAAACACCCTTGAATAAATTAGACTGTAAATGGGTAATAGTATTCCAACCTATCTGTGGTATTTTAATAGCAGGCTCTTTTTTTTCGAAATGCATTACTTGTTCTCCAAAAATACCTAAACAAGCAGTATCGTTTTCTGTAGAATGGATGCACATTAATTGCATGCCTAAACAAATACCTAAAACGGGTTGCTTTAAATTTTTAATAAGCTCATCTAAATTTCTTTCTTTTAAATATTGCATAGCCGAGCTTGCTTCCCCAACACCCGGAAAAATAACTTTATCGGCTGTTTGAATTTCCTCTATAGTATCAGTAACCATGGCAGTTACCCCAATTCTCTCGAGCGCATAAAACACCGATTGAATATTACCTGCATTGTATTTAATGATAACTGTTTTCATTATTTGATTAAGCGCCTAAAACACTATTTAAAAATTGGCTTGTAGTTGTTTCAATATCGCCGCCTTTAGTTAACTGCTGAATATAAGCAGAGCCTATAATGGCCCCTTGAGTATGCACCGTAGCTGCATCAAAGGTAGCCTTGTCCTTAATGCCAAAACCCACAAGGATAGGGTTCTTCAACTGCATCGCTTGTAATTTTTGTAAATACTGGGCAACTAAATTAAAGTCTTTATCCTTACCGGTAGTAGCAGAAGAACTTACTGCATATAAAAACCCATTGCTTAAGCTGTCTAATTTTTCAACTCTTTGATCAGGGGTTTCTGGAGTAACTAAGAAAATAAAATCTAAATTATTTTCTGCAATTACTTTTCCGTAGGACTGTTCAAATTCAAACAAAGGTAAATCGGGTAAAATAAGACCATCTACTCCTACTTCTTTTGCTTTTTTACAAAAATTTTCAAAACCATATTGCAAAATGGGGTTCATATAGCCCATTAATATTACTGGAATAGAAATGCTTTTTCGCATATCCTTTATTTGTTCAAATAAAACCGCGATATTCATTCCATTAGCTAAAGCTTTAATACTACTTACTTGTATCACTTCTCCATCGGCTAAGGGGTCACTATAAGGCATGCCTAATTCAATAATATCTGCACCATTTTTTTGCAAACTTGCCATTACTTTCATAGTGCTATCTAATGAAGGATACCCCGCAGTGCAATACACATTTAAAATGCGCTTCGATTTTTCTTTAAATACTAACTCTAACTTAGACATATTTTTATTTTACGCTTAATGCTTATTCTTTGCTATTTTTTATACTCTATAAATATTCCATATAAGTGGCTAAATCCTTGTCGCCTCTTCCGCTCAAACAAACTACAACCACATCAGATGCTTTCAAATTCATTTTAGGTAACACCGAAAAAGCATGTGCCGTCTCAAGTGCAGGAATAATGCCTTCAATTTTAGAAAGGTGAAATGCAGACTCTAGCGCTTCCTCGTCGGTAGCACTTAAAAATATTCCTCTTTTACTTTCATATAAATAAGCATGCAAGGGGCCAATGCCTGGGTAATCTAATCCTGCTGAAATACTATGTGGCTCCACCACTTGACCATCATTAGTTTGCATGACTATACTTTTAGATCCATGTAAAATACCTGGAGTTCCTAACTGCGTAGTGGCTGCACTTAAACCTGAATGTACTCCATGACCAGCCGCTTCCACCGCCACTATATTAACAGAGGGTTCATTTAAAAAATGATAAAAAGCACCCGCTGCATTACTACCTCCACCTACACAGGCTACTACATGGGTAGGAAGTTCCGAACCTGTTTTTTCTTTTAATTGTTTTCTAATCTCTTCACTAATTACACTTTGAAAGCGTGCTACCATATCTGGATAAGGATGTGGCCCAACTACACTACCTATAATATAATGAGTTTCATTAGGCTCGTTAATCCAAGCCCTAATGGCTTCATTGGTGGCATCTTTTAAAGTTTTACTACCACTTTTAGCAGGAACCACCGTTGCGCCTAACATTTTCATACGCGCTACATTGGGCGCCTGTCTTTCAATATCTTTTTCACCCATATATATAACACATTCCATTCCCTTCAAAGCACAGACAGTAGCCGTAGCCACACCATGTTGGCCTGCACCCGTTTCAGCAATAATTTTTTTCTTACCTAATCTTTGGGCTAATATTATTTGGCCAACAGTGTTATTAATTTTGTGTGCACCTGTATGACAGAGGTCTTCTCTTTTTAAATAAATAGTGGCACCTATTTCTTTACTTAAACGTTCTGCTAGAAAAAGAGGCGTAGGTCTTCCTACATAATCTTTTAAAAGATATTGAAACTCGGCTTGAAAAATGGGGTCTTGCATAATTTGCAAATACTGCGTCTTCAAAGTTTCCACATTCCCATATAACATTTCTGGAATATAGGCTCCGCCAAAATCACCATAGTATCCTTCCATGGTGGGGTTTTGATAATCTTTGTCTACATTAAATAAATTCATCTATAAAAGTTTTAATTAATTCAATATTTTTAATACCTGGGCTTGTTTCAAATTTACTGTTCAAATCCAAGGCTACTAAATCCTTGCCTGCAGTAGCTGCTTTCAATACTTGTATACCTTGTACATCATTAATACCAATACCTCCACTTAAGAAAAAAGGTTTATTGAAACGCGTTTTCTTAATGAGTTCCCAATTAAAATGCTGGCCCGTTCCACCATATAAAGCACTATCGGTATCAAATAAATAATAACTAGCTACATTTTCAAATAAAGCAAAATTGGGTACATTTTTTGAAACCCTAAATACTTTAATCACCGGAAAGGCTGCTTGTATGGTAGCACAGTAAGAAGCATCTTCATCGCCATGCAGTTGAATCATATCAAGTCCTGCCTTGGTGGCTATTTCAATTACTTTTGCAGTAGTTTCATTTACAAAAACACCCACTTTCTTAGCATTAGCAGGTTTAAAGGCAGCAATGTCATTCAAACTCAAACTCGTTAGCGCATATCTCTTCGAACTTGGATAAAAAATAAATCCAATAAAATGCGCTCCCAGGCTACTAATAGCCTCCCCTTGTTCAATATTGGTTATACCACAAACTTTAAATTGCATATTAACTTGTTTTAATAGTTGTGGTGAATAATTCAAAAGCCATAGCCGGGTTTTCCTCTTTCATAAAATACTCCCCCATTAAAAAACCATCAAAGCCTTCTTTTTTTAATAACTGATAAGTCTCTACACTATAGATGCCGCTTTCAGCAATACTTAATTTCCCTTTAGGTAGTTTATTTTTAAGTTGCAGTGAATGTTCAATATTTACTTCAAAAGACTTTAAACTTCTGTTATTAATACCTACTAAATCAACTTCATCGCAGATATGCTCTAATTCAGTTTCATCGTGTAGTTCTAATAATACTTCCATGCCTAATCCTTTTGCCTTCATAGCTAATAATTGAGTAGTAGCGGGTGTTAAGCAAGAAGCAATTAATAATATCACTGAAGCGCCATAAGCCTTTGCTTCTATAATTTGAAACTCATCAATGATAAATTCTTTTCTCAGCACTGGAATCTCATTTTGAATAGCAATAGATAAATCGTTTAAACTACCGCCAAAAAATTCGGTATCGGTTAGTACAGAAATACCCGCGGCACCATGTGTATAATAAGCAGCAGTTACTTCTTTTACCGAAGCCTTATCATTAATAATGCCTTTTGAAGGTGACATTCTTTTAAATTCAGCAATAATACCCGTCGTATTTTGCTTTCGTAAATTAGCTCTTAAAGAAAGGGTTTGTTTTGCAAATAAGGGCATGGCTTCTAGTTGCGCAATCGTAATTTCATTTTTACGCGCAGCTACTTCCTTCAACTTGTGAGTAACAATAGTAGCTAATATATTAGTGCCGGTTATTTTACTGCTCATTGTAAACTAATTAATTTTTCTAAACACTTATTGGCAGCCCCCGATTCTAAACTTGTAACAGCAGCTTGAAAGGCTAATTCATAGGTTTCATACTTACCTGTTACAAATAATGCCATGGCAGCATTAGATAAGACCACTGCATTTTGAGACCAGCTTCCCTTGCCTTGAATAATATTTTTAAATATAGCAGCGGCTTCTTCCACCGTTTTACCTCCATGTAATTCTTCGCTAAATACTTTTTTCTTCCCTAATTGATAAGGCGTCATTATGAATTCTCCCTTACTAGTGATTACCTTTGTATCGGTGGTTAAAGCAATTTCATCATAGCCATCTAGACTATGAATTAAAGTAAAATCTTTACCAATAGATTGTAATACATAATTATATATTCTAGCCATCTCTAAATTATACACACCAATTAATTGATACTTTGGTTGAGCAGGATTTACAATAGGACCTAGCATATTAAAAAAAGTACGTACCCCTATATTTCTTCGAATAGGACCCACTGTTTTTAAAGCTGGGTGAAATAATGGTGCGTGTAAAAAACAAATGCCTGCCTCTTTAACTTCTTTAGCTAGCACTGCCTCTTCATTTTTAAAAATATACCCTAATTGCTCCATTACATTGGAAGCGCCACTTACACTGGAAGCGCCATAGTTACCATGCTTTACTACTGTCTGTCCCGCACCGGCTACTATAAAACAAGCTAAAGTAGAAATATTAAATGTGTCTTTGCCATCTCCGCCTGTACCCACTATATCTAATGCATCGTCCACCCCTAAATTTACTTTCACAGCTAAAGAAAGTAAGGCATCTCTAAAACCCATTAACTCCTCAATAGTAATGCTGCGCATTAAATAAACCGTCACAAAGGAAGTAATTTCATGCTCATTATACTTACCCTGAGATATTTCCACTAGCACCTCCTTAGCCTGCTCTCTAGTTAAGGTCTTATGCTCAAATAAATATTGTAATAATTTTTTCATACTTATTTTTTTAACCAATTAGCTATAATAGTTGCGCCCATTGGGGTTAACACACTTTCTGGATGATATTGCACCCCTTTGATATCATAATTTTTATGCTCCAAGGACATAATATAGCCTTGGTCATCCTTGGAAGTAATGACTAAGTCAGCAGGAAAATCTTTTTCATCTACCACCCAGCTATGATAACGACCTACATTAAAGGTAGTAGGCATTCCTTCAAACAAACTAGAACTATTTGTGATATGCACAGGAGTGGCAACACCATGATAGACCTTGCTTAGGTTGGTAAGCTTTCCTCCAAAATTTTCTCCAATAGCTTGTTGACCCAAACACACTCCGAAAATAGATTTACTAGCTGCATACTCTTTTAGTAGAGGCAATAACAAGCCCGACTCAGCAGGCAGTCCAGGACCAGGCGATAATAAAATTTTATCAAAGGCCTTTATATCCTCTAAAGCAATTTCATTATTTCTATGCACTTCCAAAGAAGCCATAGGTGCTATTTCCCTTATCAACTGTACTAAGTTGTAGGTAAAGGAATCGTAATTATCAAAAACCAATATTTTCATTTTCACTTATTTCTATATTCAATAATAATAATAGTTCTATATTTTAATTTCTATATTCAAAAATTATCCATGAATTTTTTCTGCTAATAAAATAGCCGTTTTTAAGGCGTTCAATTTATTATTCACTTCCTGCAATTCATTTTCTGGCACACTGGCCGCCACCACACCTGCACCTGCTTGATAGGTAAGTGTATTATGCTTACTTAAAAAAGTACGTATCATAATGGCCTGGTTGCAAGCACCATCAAAACCTAGAAAACCAATACAACCTCCATAATAAGAGCGCTTGGTAGGCTCAATGGCATCAATGAGTTGCATGGCTTTAAATTTAGGCGCCCCACTTAAAGTGCCTGCTGGAAATGTTTTAGAAATCAATTGTAATGGGTTGGCATCTTTAGCCACCAGCCCTTCTACTTCACTCACTAAATGAATCACATGACTATAATAATGTACTTGACGGTATTGTTTCACTTTTACATCGGTACATACACGGCTTAAATCGTTTCTAGCTAGGTCAACGAGCATTACATGCTCTGCATTTTCTTTAGGATCGTCTAATAATTGCTGAGTCATTTCAGCATCCTTGGCTTCATCTCCTGTTCTTTTGAAAGTACCTGCTATGGGATGCACTATGGCCTTACCATTTTTAATAATAATTTGTGCTTCCGGAGAAGAGCCCATTAATTTATAGTCGCCGTAATCAAAGAAAAATAAATAAGGAGAAGGGTTAATATTTCGAAGCGTGCGGTATACATTAAACTCATCGCCTTGAAAACTTTGTTGAAAGCGTCTGCTTAATACAATTTGAAATACATCGCCACGCATACAATGCTGAATGCCTTTTTTTACTGCTTCGCGGTACTGCTCGTCGGTTAGATTAGAGCTTTCTTCTCCTTTGATAGAGAAAGGATATTGAGGTAGGTCCTTACTTTTTATATAGGATACGAGTGCATTGTAATCAGAGGTAATACCAGCTATTTTATTTTCGCAAATAAATATTTCATCTTTAAAATGATTAAAAGCAATCACATATTGATACAAACGATAACGCATCAATGGAATAATGGGTGCCCCTTCTTTAAATTGAATGGTATCAAAAAAAGGAATGGCATCATAAGCGGTATACCCATACAAGCCTTGTGCAAATTTGGCTTCTTTTACTTCTGCCCCTTTCAATTCATATTGTTGCATATAGGCCCAAATACGATCCGGTGCATCGTGCACATTTTTAATAGTTTCTTTCTCCGGCTCTTGGTTAGGGTATTTATATTCAATCTCATTTAAGGAAGATATTTCAATACCCCCAATCGCATTCACCCCAATAAAAGAATAACTATTTTCAGCAGCATGTGAATCGGTGCTTTCTAATAAAATAGTATCCCTATATCTATCTCTCAATCGTAGATAAATACCTACGGGTGTAAAAGTGTCTGCCAACATTTTAGTGACAGTGGTCTCAATCATCAATTTTTGCATATTCCTGCGGTCATTCGTTAAAAAAACAAACCCCAACATTGCTGTTAGGGTTCATGTATAATTTGACAATATAGTTATGTCACTACAATACCCTAAAGGATTTTGTATGCCACCACCATATATTGTTTGTTTGTTTCATTCTGTTGCAAATCTAAGACAATGTGCATTTTCCACCAAAAAAACCTCTAAGTAAGGCTACTGACTGTTAGAACCTACAAAACCCCCTTGGTGCTGGGTAATTGATCGCTGTCTGGATGGCGTAGCACTGCCATTTTAATGGCTTTGGCGAAGGCCTTAAAAATAGCCTCTATTTTATGGTGCTCATTCTCCCCTTGGCAACTAATATTCAAATTGCATTTAGCAGCGTCGCTGAAGGACTTAAAGAAGTGAAAGAACATTTCTGTGGGCATTTCCCCTACTTTCTCTCGGCTAAATTTTGCGTCCCAAATAATCCAATTACGGCCTCCAAAATCTATTAAAACTTTTGCTTCTGCCTCATCCATGGGTAGGGCAAAACCATAACGCTCCATACCTCTTTTATCAGTTAATCCTTTTGCAAATGCTTCGCCCAAAGCAATGCCCACATCTTCAATAGTATGGTGTTCATCAATATGCAAATCTCCAGCGCAATGTATGGCTAAGTCTATTGAACCATGTCTTGCGATTTGCTCCAACATATGATCAAAAAATCCCAATCCAGTGTGAATGACTGCATGACCGTTTCCATCCATATTTAAATCGATGCTGATTTTTGTTTCTTTGGTATTTCGTTCATGTTTAACCTTACGTAAACCTAATTTCAAAAAAGAATAAATAGCCGACCAACTATTCGTTTCAAAAGCAATGCTGCTTCTTAAGGCTATTTCTTGATCTGCTGTTAATTGATGATTTTCAGTATTAAAATAAATGGCTTGGCAACCTAAATTTTTGGCTAACTCAATATCGCTCCAACGATCTCCAATCACATAGGAATTGGCTAAATCAAATGCTGAATTGTTGGTCAAATGCTGAACAAGTCCAATACCAGGCTTACGGGTGGGCGCATTGTCTTTTGCAAAAGTTTTATCAATATGAATTTCGTCAAAAACAAAGCCTTCTCCTGCCAAGGTTCTAAGCATCAAATCCTGATAAGGCTCAAATTGTTCAAGAGGATAAGTAGTTGTACCCAATCCATCCTGATTGGTGACCATTACTTTATAATAACCTAAAGCAGCCGCAATTTTTTGTAAATTAGAAATAGCACCTGCAACAAAACTTGTTTTTTCAATCGTATCTATTTGAAAATCCGTTTTGGGTTCTTGTAAAATAACTCCATCTCTATCTATGAATAAAATTGGTCGCATCTTGGATTGTCTTGATTTACTTTTTAGAACCTACTTTATTCTTTGCATTAGCCGCTTTGACTTGCGCTAGGGAAATTTTACTTGCTTTATTAGACCAACTGGTTCTGATATAAGTTAATACATCTGCAATTTGTTGATCTGTAAAATCCAGATTGGCAGCCATGGCATTGCTGTAATACATACCGTCTAGTGCAATGCGTTCGTCATAGCCATTCTTTACAATCTTAACCAATCTAGCTATATCCTTTCCATTTACATTACTAGAACCATCTAAGGGTGGATTCATATTGGGTACACCACCCCCATCTGATTGATGACAAGCCAAACACCTGGTTTCAAATAATTTTTTACCATTGATTAGGTTTTGACTGTAACCATTGATGAAAATACAAGCAAATACAATGGATAAAAATAAAAATCTACACCAGGTATTGGAAGTATTATTCATTTTCATTTTTTACGACTAAATTATTCGTGTACGAAATTTTAAAAATCGCTCCTTTAGTATCGTCGCTAACATAAATTGAACCATCAGGGCCTTGCGCTAAGCCACAGGGTCTTGCTTTGGCTTTCGCCGTATTAGTTACTTTAACCCCATCTTCCACACCTGCAAATCCATTGGCGAAAATTTCCCATTCTCCAGTTGCTTTACCATTTTTGAAAGGAATAAATGCTACAAAAAATCCCTCTTGAGGCAAGGGTGCTCTATTCCATGATCCATGAAAACTAATGAAGGCACCATTTTTATATTTTGCTGGAAATTGATTGCCTGTATAAAACAACACAGCCATGGGCGCCATATGAGCTGGAAATGCAACTGCTGGATCTTTAAATTCACTAGCTCCTTCTTTCTTGCTATCTCCACCATATTCAGGAGAAACTATTTTTTTGTGTTGTGTTGGATCATAATAAACATAAGGCCAACCAGCATTGTCCCCTTCATTGATGGCATAAAATGTTTCCGCAGGTAATTCTGCATTTTGTGCATCAGAATACAAATTTGGATAAAAACTATTCAATTGATCACGACCATGTTGTGCTACAAAAAGTTGATTGGTTTCTGTATTCCAATCTAATCCCAATACATTTCTTAGACCAGTAGCATATCGTTTACCATCTTTGTAGGTTTGGTTTTCTTTTGTACCATCAAATTTCCAAATGCCCCCTGCAGAATCTAAAATAGGACAAGGCATCATGCCTTGAGAACCTGGGGTTCTATCTTTTTCTTGACAAGCATTGGAATAAGCCCCAATATTTACATAGATATTATTGCCTTTATCAAAAGTAATAGACTTTGATTCATGTTGCCTGCGACTTAATAAGCCACTTACAATAGTTTGTGGCTTTAGTGGATTAGTTACTTCGTCTTTGCTGTTCAATTCATATTTAAAAATGGCTTCATTAGAACTTGTATACAAGCTATTTCCTTTTACGTAAATTCCAGTCCCTCCATATTTAGCCCAACCATTTATTTTATCAGCCACACCATCTTTGTTGACATCTTCTAATCTTATAATGGCATTACCCTCTTTATTAGGGTAATTCAATTTTGCAAAAACAACCCCCGATGGAGTAATTGCAATATGCCTAGCACTACCAATATTATTAGCAAATAAACTTGCTTTAAAACCAGTTGGTAATTTCAATCCTGCATTGTCTTGTGCCATTGCTCCAATAGAAAAAACCACTAAGCTTAAAAATAAAATTTGAGTTCCTTTTTTCATATACTATAAAATTTTAATTTGAAATTAACGAGTCTGTAATTTAGTAAAATATTTTTAGAATCAATCATTTGAAAAAGCAAAATCAATCCATCTGGCTATCGCATCCACCAATTCAGTATTTTCCTGCTCAGTTCCGATAGTTATCCTTAAACAATCTGAACAATTTTCCAGGCTGGACCTATCTCTTACCACAATACCTTGGGTTAATAAATATTGGTACAAATCGGTTGCCTTGGGAATTTTCACCAATAAAAAATTAGCATCTGAAGGATACACTTCTTGCACATATGGCATGCTAGTAATTACTTCTGCAAGTGCATTACGCATGTCTACCAAATGTTGGATCATGTCATTGACCTGACCTATTTCTTCCAAGGCGGTCAAAGCCAATTCCTGACTAACCATATTGATATTGTAAGGCGGTTTTACCTTGTTCATGTATTGAATAATTGATTCATCTGCAAAACACATACCTACTCTAAGTCCTGCCAACCCCCAGGCCTTGCTTAAAGTTTGCATGACCACTAAATTTGGATAATCAATTAAAGATTGAGCATATGATTTTTGGGTAGAGAAATTAATGTAGGCTTCATCGACTACCACTAAACCATTAAAATGATTCAATATAGTTTCAATGTCTATTCGGTCTATCGAATTTCCAGAAGGATTATTGGGTGAACAAATCCAAATGATTTTAGTTTGTTCATTCACCAACTGCTCCATATGCGCTACATTCAATTGAAAGTTGGGTAATAAGGGCGCAACCTGTATGGTTACATTATTAATATTGGCACTCACTTCAAACATTGGATAAGTAGGTGGACAAATAATAATATTATCTATGCCTGGTGTACAAAAAGTTCGATACAAAACATCAATACATTCGTCACTGCCATTACCTATGAAAATTTGGGAAGCATTTATTTGTTTAATAAAGGCCAACTTTTCTTTTACCTTCTTTTGATAAGGATCTGGATAGCGGTTGTACCATTTGGTTAATGGTGATCCTAAACTATTTTCATTCGCGTCTAATAAAATTTTTGCTTCCCCAGTATATTCTTCTTTAGCGGAACTATAAGCTTTTAAAATTTCGATATTGGGTCTTACCAATTTTTTTATTTCAAATTTCATGATCTTAGATTTTAGATTTTATCCAATCCACTCTTAGTTCTACTGCTTTGCTATGTGCTTGTAATCCTTCTGCTCTTGCCATTTCTGTAACAGTAGGTGCAATATTTTCTAGCCCTCTTTCAGTTAATTGTTGAAAAGTAATTTTCTTTACAAAGCTATCCATACTTACGCCGCTATAGGCTTTTGCGAAACCATTGGTGGGTAGGGTATGATTGGTACCACTAGCATAATCCCCTACCGATTCTGGAGAAAAATTACCAATAAAAATAGAACCGGCGTTAATAATTTTTTCAGCAATTTGTGCAGCATTGTTAATTGACAAAATAAGATGTTCTGGTGCGTATTCATTGATCATTGCAATCGCCTCTTCTATATTGGATAGTACAATGGCTTTAGAATTTTCAAGGGCCTTTTTGGCTAAATCTTTTCTAGGTAGTAAGGTTAATTGCATTTCTATTTCCTTTTGAACTTCTTCTACCAATTCAATACTGTTTGCAATGAATATTACTTGACTATCCGCTCCATGTTCTGCTTGAGATAATAAATCTGCAGCGACAAAGGAAGGGATACTTGTTTCATCTGCATAAACGCATACTTCACTAGGCCCAGCTGGCATATCAATGGCTACTCCTTCTTGTTGTATCATTTGTTTAGCCGCCGTTACATACTGATTTCCTGGACCAAATATTTTATGCACTTTAGGAACCGAAGTTGTACCATAAGCTAGTGCAGCAATAGCTTGCACTCCTCCAATAGTATAAATTGCACTCACCCCTACTAAAGAAGCAGCATAAATAATAGCGGGATCAATTGCTCCTTTTTCATTCGGAGGAGTACATAAAATAATTTCTTTACAACCTGCTAATTTTGCAGGAATACCCAACATAAGCACTGTTGAAAATAAAGGAGCAGAACCTCCAGGAATATAAATACCTACTTTTTCAATACCCACCGATTTTCTCCAACACCAAACACCAGGCATGGTTTCAATTCTTTCTTCTTTTTGGATTTGCGCACTATGAAAAACTTCAATATTTACTTTGGCTAATTGAATAGCGGTTTTTAAACTTGGCGTTAATGCATTTTCAGCAGCTTCTAGCGCTGAGGTACTCAATTTAAAATTACTTAAAGCTATTTTATCAAATGCTAGCGTATACGCTGAAACAGCAGCGTCTCCTCTTTGCTTCACGGCTAGTAATATTTCGCTCACTTTAGCTAGCAATGGACTGGCATCATATTGAGGTCTCGCCAATAGACTTGGCCAATTTTTCTGTTTGGGTTCTTTAAATACTTGAATCATTACAAGATCATTTTTTCGATAGGTACCACTAAAATTCCTTCTGCACCTGCCATTTTTAATTTTTCAATAATTTCCCAAAAATCAGCTTCCGCAATCACACTGTGTACACTGCTCCAACCAGGAGTAGCGAGGGAAATGATTGTCGGACTTTTCATTCCGGGCAACAAAGAAATAATTTTTTCCAATCGATCATTCGGCGCATTTAATAAAACATATTTATTACGCTTTGCTTTCTTAACCGATTCAATTCTGAATAATAATTTTTCTAAGATGCCTGCCTGTGCTGGATCCAATGAGGCTCTTTTTATCAGTACCGCTTGGGAATCTAAAATAGTGGCTGCTTCTTTTAATCCATTCATAAACAAAGTAGAGCCACTGCTAACCAAATCGCAAATAATATCGGCTAATCCAATACCCGGAGCTATTTCTACACTTCCACTAATTTCATGAATTTCGGCTTCTATCTTGTTTTTAGCTAAATAAGCTTGTACCAAAACTGGATAACTGGTGGCAATTTTTTTGCCTGCTAAAAAACTGGGACCTGTGAAAGTTTCATTTTTTTTAATTGCAAAGCTAAGCCTACACTTGCCAAAGCCTAGCTCATAGGCTACTTCTACATTTTTCGCTTTTTCATAGACCACATTCTCACCCACAAAGCCAATATCGGCTACCCCATCTTTCACATATTGAGGAATATCGTCATCTCTTAAAAAGAAAAGTTCTAAAGGAAAATTGGTGGCCTCTGTTTTTAACTTGTTTACACCATTGCCAATATCAATCCCTGATTCTTTTAACAAGGAGATGGAATCATCGTGCAATCGACCCGATTTCTGAATGGCTAATTTTAAACGCATATTATTTTTGTTTCTATTTAATTTTACTTCAATGCTAAACTATATCCAATAAAAAGGGCTTACTTGATAGTAAGCCCTTTGGTTAAATATAGTTTAGTTACCTATACCCATCAGCTTACTCTTTTGAGTGCAAATGAAAATGATGTGTATGGTTAATTAAAAGCATGCCACAAATTTACAACCCTTTTGTAAAATACCCAAGTAAAGAAGAATATTTTGATTAAATTGCTCTATTATACAGTCTAATTTATACAATAAAACATGGTACTAGTGCGCATTCTATCTTTATCCTTACTATTATCCCTGGTGTCTTTGAACCTAATTGCACAAAAACTAGGACCAAAACCAGTCAATGAAACTCGAACTGCGCATACCCATAGCACCCAAGTAGTTATCAATAAAGCTAAGAAACTAGTATGGGCTGATGAATTCAATAAACCAGGTCATCCAGATACTACTAAATGGAATTACAATATTGGCAATGGAGATGGTGGTTGGGGGAACAATGAATTAGAATATTATACCAATAGTGATAGCAATGCTAGGATTGAAAATGGAAATTTAGTGATTGAAGCAAGAAAAGAAAGCCTAGGTGGTAGAAATTATACTTCTGCTAGAATGTTAACACAAGGAAAATTTGATTGGACCTATGGCCGTTTTGAAATTAGAGCAAAACTACCTAAGGGTGTTGGCACTTGGCCTGCTATCTGGATGTTGGGTAGCAATATTACAAAGGTAGGCTGGCCAGCCTGTGGTGAGATAGACATCATGGAACATGTTGGTAAAAACTTAAATGAGCTTAATTGGTCGGCGCATTCAAAAATGTACAACTGGCCAATGGGAACTCAAAAAACAAACAAAGCCATGATTGCCCATGTCACTGATAGTTTTCATGTTTATAAATTGGATTGGAGCAAGGCTGCTTTGAAATATTATGTGGATGATGTTCTTTACTTAACCGTAAATAGTGATGGCAAAAACTCCGACTATTACCCATTTGTAGCACCCCAATTTTTACTTTTAAATTTGGCCATCGGGGGAAATATGGCTGGCAACATGATTGACAATAGTATTTTCCCTGTTCGAATGTTGATTGATTATGCAAGAATTTATCAGTAAAAATTTACTATGCCTAAATTTAAACTATCCATTTTAGCCTGCTTGCTTTTGTTACAATTCAGCATCAATGCACAAAATGCAAACTTACTAGTTGGCACTTATACTCAAAAAGGAAGCAAGGGTATTTATTTATACCAATTTGATACTGCAACAGGCAAAGCCATTGAAATAAGCCATACGGACAGTGCTAAAAATCCCTCTTTTTTAACGATCTCCAAAGACAAGCAAAATGTATACGCTGTTAATGAAACTAATCTTGGCAGTGTTAGTGTTTATAAATTTGTTGAGCACCAACTTAAATTAATTCAAAACAAATCAACTAAAGGTGCCGATCCTTGCTATATCACGCTAAGCCCCGACCAACAGAATTTATTTGTGGCCAATTATTCTGGCGGAAGCATTACTAGCTATCATCGTTTTGCAAATGGTCAATTGTCTAATCCACAACAATTTATTCAACACAGTGGAAGTAGCATCAATAAAATGCGTCAAGAAAAAGCGCATGTACATGGTTTATTTTTTTCTCCAAATAGTAAATATTTATTGACGCCCGATTTAGGGATGGATCAAGTAGCAATTTATCCTTACCAAATAAAAAGTGGCCCCCCATTAGACGTGCAAAAAAATAAAAATATTACAACCAATCCTGGAGCTGGACCTCGTCATCTAGTATTTTCAAGTAATGGTAAATTTATTTATTTAATTGAAGAATTAACTGGCAGTATTAGTGTTTACAATTTTTCTAAAGGCATGGCAAATTTTATTCAAAGAATTAATATTCATCCAGCCAATTCAAAAGAGGATCATGGTAGTGCAGACATTCATTTGTCTCCAGATGGCTTATTCTTATATGCCACGAATAGAGGAACAGAAAACAATATTGTTAAATTACCCGTACTACAAAATGGCAAATTGGATGAAAAGCATATTGCTTATTATCCAACACAGGGTAATGCCCCTCGTAATTTTACCATAAGCCCAGATGGTCATTGGGTCTTAGTAGCCAATCAAAACACAGATAATATTGTGGTGTTTAAACGTAATCCCATCAATGGCGATTTAATATTTACAGGCAATTCTATCAAAGTTTCCATGCCTGTTTGTTTATTGTTTTTTTAAAATAATAAGTTTATTGGAAATTAATGTAGGTCAAACCATACTGGTTTTTCTTCTGCGCCCTCTGCATTGTAATTGATGAACAATTCTTCTCCCACCGCAATTGATTTAATAGTTTTAATGCTGATGGTTTGCGCCTCATAATCCATAGCATACCTACAATTCGGTTCAATGGCATGATTGTAAATAGAAATATAACCTAGACCAATAGCTGCACTTAGCTGATCTTCTCCCCATTCAAAAATATAATCATACAATAATGTCTCTTCTAATTTTACTCTTTGAATTTTGTCCACTACAATGACAGGAGCAATTTCAATCACTGTATCAGCTGCAATAGCTTCTGTAGTAAAAACCCCACGACCTCTGCTAGGAGAAGGGGCAATAGTAAGAAATGGGAGAATCATACTATAAATATAAGGCATACTTTAGTATTTTTCTTATCTTGCAGCCATGTCAGTTGAACTTGAAATAGAAGAAATAAATTTATCAGCACTGTTCTTGGATACCTTATCCAAAAATGACATGCATCTATTAAAAGAATTTCTAGATGAACAAAATATTAGCGACGTAGTGGAATTAGTCAATGAGTTCCCTGAAAACGAGGCTACTATTATTGATAACATGACTGTGCACCGTGCTGTAAGTGTATTCAAAATTCTAGACATCAATCAACAAAAGGACATTATCAAAGAATTGCCTGCACGTAAAACAGCCAAAATTTTAAATGAGCTTCCACCCGATGACCGTACCGATTTTTTAGAAGAATTACCAAAGGCTGCCATTCGTGATTTAATCAAATTATTGGACCCAGAAGAGCGTAAAATTACTTTATCTCTTTTAGGTTATCCAGAGGACAGTGTGGGACGTTTGATGACCCCCGATTACGTTTATGTTTATGCGCATTATACAGTGGCAGAGGTGTTAAACAATATTCGTAAATACGGAAAAAAGTACGAGACCATTGATGTTATATATATTATTGATGAGAATGGATGTTTGGTGGATGATATTCGTATTCGTGATGTATTAATTGAACAACCTGAAGCCATCATCAAAGACATTATCGATGGCAGGTATGTGGCATTAAATGTATATGAAGACCAAGAACATGCAAGTCAGGTATTTAAAATGAATAACCGTACGGCCTTACCGGTGGTGGATGACAACGATGTATTGCTAGGGATTGTAACTATTGATGATATTTTATGGGTAACCAACGAAGAGTTCAGTGAGGATATGCAAAAAATGGGAGGTACCGAAGCTTTGAATGAACCTTATCTAGACATTTCCTTGTCAAAACTTTTTAAGAAAAGAATTACTTGGTTGGTCATTTTATTTTTAGGTGAGATGTTTACTGCAACCGCCATGGGTTATTTTGAAGATGAGATACAAAAAGCCGTGGTACTGGCCTTGTTCATTCCTTTAATTTTGTCTAGTGGAGGTAATTCTGGCTCACAAGCCTCTACACTTATAATACAAGCCATGTCCATTGGTGAAATAACAGTAGCAGATTGGTGGAGAATATTAAGAAGAGAACTTTCAAGTGGTCTATTACTTGGTTCAGTTTTAGGATTGATAGGATTTTTTAGAATTATGATATGGCATTTTATCAATCCAGGTTATTATGGTTTACATCCAATACTTGTGGCTATTACTATTGGTTTTACTTTATTAGGGGTGGTTATTTGGGGAACCATTGCTGGTTCCATGCTACCCATTGTACTTAAAAAATTAGGTGCTGACCCTGCAGTATCTTCTGCTCCCTTTGTAGCTACTTTAGTGGATGTAACTGCACTAGTTATTTATTTCTCTGTGGCATTACTTATCTTGAAAGGAACCTTACTTTAGTTGCGCTGCTAAATTAGTTTTCACCTTGTTGGTCCATTCTTCCTTCAAAATACTAAGTACAATAGAATCTCTTCTTGTGCCATCTGGCTTAGGTAAATGATTTCTTAATACACCTTCAACTGTACAACCTATTTTTTGCATAGCAGCAACACTTCTTTTATTGTTGTTGTCGGCCCTGAATTCTACTCTTTCAAATCCTATCTTTTCAAAAGCAAATTCTAACAACAAAAATTTACAGGCCTGGTTCAACCCTGTGCCCCAAACTTTTTTACTGTACCAGGTATAGCCTAATTGTGTGGTAGCAAATGCCAATTGAATGTCATAAAAACGGGTAACCCCCACATAAGCTTGAGTTAATTTATCCAATACAATAAAAGAATAGGCCGTTTTTTGATTTCTGGATGCAATGGCATCAACGATGTATTTTTCTAGATCTGTTTGATCTTTGATGGCCACTAAGGAAAACTGCCATAAATCGGGCTCTTCTAGCACATATTTTTCCAAAAAAGCTAGGTCAGTAATGGCCAAGGGCCTTAACAAGACCCTATCATTTTCTAAAGAATAATCCTGATTGAAATCAAAATTTTGTATTGCCCCCATTCATTCAAATATTATAGTCTAAATTCGTATAAATTATTGAATAATCATCCAAATTAAATTTTATGTGTGGCATTGTAGGATACATTGGAAATAGAGAAGCTTACCCAGTGGTCATTAAAGGATTAAGGCGATTAGAATACCGTGGCTATGATAGTACCGGTGTAGCCCTCATTCAAGATGGAAAATTACAGGTATATAAGAAAAAAGGCAAAGTAGCTGAATTAGAAGAAGCTGTTTTGGGTAAAAACCTTCATACCCATATAGCCATTGGTCATACACGATGGGCCACCCATGGTGAGCCTTCCGATCGAAATGCACATCCACATTTATCTAATAATGGACGATTGGCTATGTTGCACAATGGCATCATTGAAAATTATGCCGCCATAAAAAAAGAATTGCTTTCTAAAGGCTATACTTTTAAAAGCGATACTGATACAGAAGTATTATTAAATTTTATTCAAGACATTCAAGACAATAATAAAAGTAGTTTAGAAGAAGCTTTAAGAATTGCTTTAAAAAGAATTGTAGGCGCTTATTGTATTTTATTAATTGATCAAGATGATCCAGAAACGATTCTTGCAGCAAGAAAAGGGAGCCCTTTAGTAATTGGCATTGGTAAAGACGAACATTTTTTAGCCAGTGATGCCTCCCCCATTATTGAATACACCAAAGAAGTAGTTTATGTAAATGATTACGAAATTGCCATTGTTAAAAAAGACGAACTTATTTTAAAGAATTTAGGTAACGAAAAACAAACCCCATTCATACAAAAATTAGACATGGAACTAGCAGCTATTGAAAAAGGCGGCTATGATCATTTCATGTTAAAAGAAATTTTTGAACAACCCGAAACCATTTACGATTGTTTAAGAGGAAGATTATTGGTCGAACAAGAACAAATAGTGATGGCAGGGGTAGACAATCATATCGAAGCATTGACCAAGGCTTCAAGAATTATTATTGTGGCCTGTGGCACCAGTTGGCATGCGGGTTTGTACGCCGAATATTTAATTGAAGAACTTTGTCGCATACCAGTGGAAGTGGAATACGCATCTGAATTTAGGTACCGCAATCCTGTGATACATCCTGGCGATGTAATCATTGCTATTTCTCAAAGTGGTGAAACAGCAGATACACTGGTGGCCTTAGAAAGCGCGAAAGAAAAAGGAGCTTTTATATTTGGTATCGTCAATGCAGTGGGCAGCAGTATTGCCAGGTTAAGCCATGCGGGTGCTTATACGCATGCAGGTCCAGAAATTGGGGTAGCCAGTACTAAGGCCTTTACTGGACAATTGACCGTACTTGCTATGATGGCACTTAAAATGGCCAAGGCCAAAGGAAGTATTAGTAATGATAGATATTTACATTTAGTAAATGAATTGGCTTCAGTACCAGAGAAAGTGAAAGAAATTTTAGCAGATACATCAGTGATACAAAAAATTGCTTTGAAATATAAAGACGCCAAAGACTTTTTATACTTAGGCCGAGGCTATAATTTCCCGATTGCTTTAGAAGGTGCTTTAAAATTAAAAGAGATCACTTATATACATGCCGAGGGTTATCCTGCGGCCGAAATGAAACATGGTCCCATTGCCTTAGTAGATGAAACCTTGCCTGTTGTATTTATTGCGACCAAGGATCTTTATTACGATAAAGTGGTTTCCAATATTCAAGAAATCAAGGCCAGAAAAGGGCAAATAATTGCTGTTGCTAGCATAGGAGATCAAACCCTTCCTACTCTTTCTGAAAATATCATGTACGTTCCCGAAATAGACGAAGTTATTGCACCTTTATTAAGCGTAGTGCCCATGCAACTATTAAGTTATTATGTAGGTGTGGCCAAAGGCATTGATGTAGACAAGCCCCGCAATCTAGCTAAAAGTGTTACGGTGGAGTAGTATGGAAGATAGCTTTCGTAGCATGAGGGCTTTTTAAAAATCGTCTAGAGTTAGTGTAAATATAAAACTTTATAAAATCTCAGAAGTATAATTTTTCTTACATTTACGAAAATATTATAAAATGAAAAAAATTGTATTTGCTTTAGTATTAACAAGCACCCTACTGGCTTGCCAGCAAAATGGCCCTAGTAGTCCTACCGAAGCCAACAAAAAATTTACAGCACTCACCGAATTGTATTACCAAGAAGGTTTAAAACAAAGCCCCCTGAATGCCACCGTAATCGGTGACGAAAGATACAATGACTTATTGCCCAATGATGGCTCCATTGCTGTGATGGAAGAATATAAAAAATTCAATCAACGTTTTTTAGATAGTTTAAAAAAATACGACCGTGCTAATTTAAGTGCCAATGATCAATTGTCGTTTGACGTTTTAAAAGATCAATTAGAAATAAATTTAGAGGGTACTAAATTTCATTTTGAATACCTACCCTTCAATCAAATGAATTCTTTACCCTTAATTATTGCTCAATTTGGCTCAGGCACTGGTGCACAACCCTTCAAAAAAGTAAAAGATTACGAAGATTGGTTAAAAAGAGTAACTGCTTTTTCTGTATGGGCTGATACAGCTATTGGGAATTTTAAATTAGGTATGAAGTCAGGTATTGTTTTTCCAAAATCATTGGTGATCAAAATGATTCCTCAAATGCAAAGCATGGTAGTAACCGATGCTAAAAAAAGTTTATTCTACGGACCGATCAATTTATTGCCTGCTAGCTTTTCAGCCGCCGATAAAGAAAGATTAACCAAGGAATATGAAGCTTCCATCCTTACTGTAATTGTACCTACGTATAAAAAGTTAGCCGATTTTTTACAAAACGAATACTTACCAAAAACCAGAACCAGTTCAGGATTGTCTTCTTTACCAGGAGGTGTTGAAATGTATGCTTTTCAAGTGAAGCAACAAACCACCACCAATAGAACTCCAGAAGATATTTATCAAACAGGATTAAGTGAGGTGGCTAGAATTAGAAAAGCCATGGACAGCATTCAAAACCTTGTGGGTTTCAAAGGGGATTTAAAATCATTCTTTACTAATTTAAGTGCAGATAAAAAATTCACTCCTTATCATGCTCCTAAAGAAGTATTGGCTGCCTTTGAAAACATACATCAAAGAATGCAACCCAACTTGATTAAATTATTTGAAAACGCACCTAAAACGCCTTTTGAAATTAGGCAAACAGAAGATTTTAGAGCTGCTTCCGCAAGTGCTGAATACAATTCAGGGTCAGCAGACGGCAGTAGACCTGGTATTTTTTATGTACCTATTTTAGATGCTACTAAATTCAATACCACCTCAGGTATGGAATCTTTGTTCTTACATGAAGCCATCCCTGGTCATCATTATCAAATTTCCTTAACGCAAGAAAATAAATTACTTCCAAATTTTAGAAGATACGGCGGCCACAATGCCTATGTTGAAGGCTGGGCCTTGTATTGCGAATCCCTTGGTAAAGAATTGGGCTTGTACAAAGACCCTTACCAATATTTTGGTGCCCTGGGCGATGAAATTCATCGCGCCATTCGTTTGGTAGTTGATGTAGCCATTCATACCAAAAACATGAGTAGAGAAGAAGCCATCAAATACATGATGGACAACGAACCCATTAGTGAGCAAGGCGCCACTGCCGAAATTGAAAGATACATGAGCAACCCAGGACAAGCCTTGGGCTATAAGGTGGGTGCTATGAAAATTAGAGCCTTAAGAACTAAGTACGAAAACCAATTGGGCAGCAAGTTCAATGTGGCAGAATTTCATACCGAAGTACTTAAAGATGGCTCTTTGCCATTAAATGTTTTTGAAACCAAAATGGATGTTTGGGCGGCGAGTAAAAAATAAATAGATTTTTATAGTTGTATGGGCAGTCACCTTATTGAGCTAAGTAAGGTAACTGCCCATTCTTATTTTGAGCCAAATTAGTGCTCAAATTTAAATGCACTACCTTGCAGGCTATTATGAACACGAATTTTCAGACCCTAGGTCTTATAGAGCCCCTATTAAAAGCCATTCAAGAAGAAGGCTATACTAATCCTACTCCCATTCAAGCCGAATCTATACCTATTGTTTTAGAAGGTAAAGACTTATTGGGTTGTGCCCAAACAGGTACTGGTAAAACAGCTGCCTTTACCCTTCCTATTTTACAGTTACTAGTTAAAAGCAAAACTGCAGAAAGAAGAAAAAAAATTAGAAGTTTAATTGTTACCCCTACCAGAGAACTAGCCATACAAATTGGAGAAAGCTTCAATGCCTATGGCCGACATACTGGTTTAAATTGTACCGTTATTTTTGGAGGTGTTGGACAAGGCCCGCAAGTAACCGCCTTAAAAAATGGAGTGGATGTGGTGATTGCAACCCCAGGTCGATTACTAGACTTAATGAATCAAGGGCATTTAAGTATCAGAGAAGTAGAAATATTTGTATTAGATGAAGCAGATAGAATGTTGGACATGGGTTTTGTGCATGATGTAAAAAAATTATTAGCCGTGCTTCCTAAAAAAAGACAATCATTATTCTTTTCAGCCACCATGCCACCTGAAATTGTCAACTTGGCCAATACTATTTTGTTTCATCCGTTGAAAGTGACTGTTACCCCTGTTTCTTCCACCGTTGACATTATTGAACAATCGGTTTACTTTGTAGATAAGGTAAATAAAAATGCATTGCTGATTGAAATTCTAAAAAATACGGACATTAAAACCGCCTTGGTATTTACTAGAACAAAGCATGGGGCAGATAAAGTAGTTAACCTACTTACAAAAAATAATATCAAAGCAGAAGCCATTCATGGCAATAAAGCCCAGAATGCGAGACAAAGAGCATTGACCAATTTTAAAGCACAAACAACGCGCGTATTAGTAGCTACCGATATTGCAGCACGAGGCATTGATGTGGATGAACTAGCCTATGTGGTGAATTATGAAATTCCTAATATTCCTGAAACCTATGTACACCGAATTGGCAGAACAGGTCGTGCAGGTGCCAATGGTACTGCTATTTCATTTTGTGATGCAGAAGAAAGAGCCTTCCTAAAAGACATAGAAAAATTGATTGCAAAAAAGATACCCGTTATAGAGAATCACCCCTTCCCGATGACCAATTTTAATCCGATCAAGGAAGCCAAACAACAAGGCAGAGGCAATTCTGGTCATTCCAGGTCCAAGGCCATGAATAATGGGGGTCAAAAAAGACGTTTTAGTAGCCCAAAACCAAACAGGTAATATTATCTTTGGTACAATTAAAAAAGTAATTTATGCGTATCCTATTTACAAGCTTACTTTTATCACTTGGTCTTTCCTTACTTGCGCAAGATACCTCTATTCAAAAAAAAGATTTAATTAGTGCCTCTAAACTATTTGACCTTAGTTTTACTTCTAAGGAAATAGATACACTATATTCCGACGTAATTGACAACTTAGCCAATTACAAAGCAATGCATAATTTGCCTTTGGCCAATAGTGTACCATTAAGCATGTGGCAAACACCGGTGTTACCTGGTATGCATTTTAATACAGTTCAAAAACCCATTACTTGGAAATTAGATAATACTGTTCAATTACCTGCTAATAAAAATGATTTAGCATTTTACACCCTTGAACAATTAGCCTCTTTAATTAAAAATAAAAAAATTAGCTCCTTAGCCCTTACTCAATTTTTTATTGAGCGTATTAAAAAATGGGGCGATACTTTGCAATGTGTAATTAGTTTGCAAGAAGAGATTGCTTATGCGCAAGCAAAAAAAGCAGATGCAGAATTAGCGCAAGGAAAATACAGAGGCTTATTGCATGGTATACCTTATGGCTTAAAAGATTTATTCGCTGTCAAAGGCACCAAAACAACTTGGGGGGCAGCGCCTTATCAAAATCAAACCATCAATGAAGATGCATTTGTATATACTAAACTAAGAGAAGCAGGTGCAGTACTCGTAGCTAAATTTACTTTGGGCGCTTTAGCCATGGGCGATTATTGGTATGGTGGTAGAACTAAAAACCCATGGAACTTAAATTACGGTTCTTCAGGTTCTTCTGCAGGTTCGACTTCTGCAACTGTGGCAGGCTTGGTTCCCTTTGCCATTGGCACTGAAACCTGGGGAAGTATAGTTTCTCCTTCTACTACTTGCGGTGCTACTGGTTTAAGACCCACATTTGGCAGCGTTAGCCGTTCAGGTGCGATGGCCTTAAGTTATAGCCTAGATAAAGTAGGACCTATTTGCCGCTCTGCTGCAGATGCTGCCATTGTATTTAATTATATTCACGGAACAGATGGCAAGGACGGCAGTGCTGTCAATATGCCTTTTAATTTTTCACCCAACAAAGACATCAAAAAATTAAAAATTGGATACGCTAAAAATTATTTTGATAAAATAAAAGATACTTCAAGAAATGAATTCAAAGTATTGGAAACATTTAAAAAACTAGGGGTTCAATTAATTCCAGTAGATTTTCCAGACAGCGGGGTATACAATTTCAATATCATGGATGTAGTCATTGGCGTTGAATGTGCAGCTCAGTTTGATGAAATGACAAGAATGAATATTGATGACCAATTAACTAGACAAACTAAATACGACTGGCCCAACTCATTTAGAACCGCACGATTTGTGCCTGCAGTAGAATACATTAATGCACAAAGGCATCGTTACATGCTGATGCAAAAAGTAAATGAAGTGATGCAAAAGTATGATGTTATTATCTGCCCTTCCAGAGGCGATGGCAATCAATCGGCCATTACCAATTTAACAGGGCATCCGGTAGTTTGTGTGCCTAGCGGATTTGATAAAAAATATAAGCTACCCACTGGTATCAGTTTCGTGGGTAATTTATATGACGAGGCCACCATTTTGTCCATCGCTAAATTCTACCAAAAAAATACCAGTTGGGATAAAGCACACCCCGATTTATTTAAATAAATGAATTATGAACAATATTAGAAAAATGCCCGTTCAACAATTGGGCTATGGTTTTATTAAAGACTTACCCAAAGGCAAGGATGAATACTATTTGCGCAATCAACAAAACAGAAGCAATATCAAACATAGAGGTTTGACTGCTTTGGAGATAGAAATATTGGTACGCAATGGCAATACCAGTGACGATTGGACTAAGCTATTAGTATCAAATGCCTTCAATCCCGAATTAGTAAAAAATTGTTCCTTCTTTGGACTCGTGCGCATTGGTGATTTAGAAGCCAATTGTTTATGCTTTAGTGATTTGGTCGTACCTGTTGGTATTTACAATTCTACCATCATCAGTGCCGATTTTGGTAACAATGTAGCCATACACAACGTCAATTATTTATCGCATTATATTATTGGCAACGAAGTTATTATTACCAATGTAAATGAAATTGTAACGACGAACCATTCTAAGTTTGGTAACGGCATTATTAAAAAAGGGGAAACAGAATCGGTAAGAATTTGGATGGAGCTTTGCAACGAAAATACTGGGCGTAAAGTTTTGCCCTTTAACGGAATGACTGCAGGGGATGCTTATTTGTGGACAAGAAATAGACAGGACGATATCTTGCAAAAAAAATTCATCAGTTTAACTGAAAAAAGGTTTGACAATAAATTAGGTTATTACGGAAAAGTGGGCGACCGCACCGTCATCAAAAATTGTAAAATCATCAAAGACGTTTGGATTGGATCTGATGCCTATTTAAAGGGCGCCAATAAAATAAAAAATGTAACCATCAATTCTTCTCCCGAAGGCCGAACTCAAATTGGAGAAGGCTGCGAATTAGTGAATGGGGTCATTGGTTTTGGTTGTAGAATATTTTATGGCATCAAAGCCGTTAGGTTTATTTTATCAGATCATTCCCAATTGAAATATGGTGCAAGATTGATCAATTCATTTTTAGGTCCAAATGCTACCATCTCCTGCTGTGAAGTTTTGAACTCCTTAATTTTTCCTGCACATGAACAGCACCACAACAATTCATTTTTATGTGCTGCACTAGTAATGGGGCAGAGTAATATTGCCGCCGGCGCTACCATTGGCTCAAACCACAATAGCCGAAGTGCGGATGGTGAAGTAATCATGGGTAGAGGCTTTTGGCCAGGCTTATGTGTTAGTGTAAAACACAATTCTATTTTTGCAAGTTTTTCATTACTCAATAAAGGAGATTACAATTATGAATTGAATGTCCCAATTCCATTTTCTTTAATAAGTAATGATCCGTCAAAAGATGAATTGATAGTGATGCCAGGCTATTGGTTTTTATATAATTTTTATGCTTTGGCAAGAAACGCATGGAAATATGTAGACCGAGATAAAAGAGCTCAAAAAACTCCTTTATTTGAATATGATTATCTGGCGCCTGACTCAGTCAACGAACTTATTCAATCAAGAAAAATTATTGCACTGGAAGTGGCCAAGGCTTACCAGCTAGGTAATAAAAAAGCCAAGGCAATGGCGGATGATCAATACATTGCCTTAGGAGAAAACCTATTGGCGACTAAATCAAAAACAGCAATTGATGATTTAGAAGTGTATGCAAGTAATTTTGAAAACAGCAAACGTAAAACTAGATTGATCAAGTGTTATGATGCTTACCATATGTTTGAAAAAATGATCTTCCTCTATGGCATGGAAGCATTGATTGCCCATATCAATAAAAAAGAAGGCAAGGCCAGCTTAACCCATATTAATCATTTAATAGTTAATTACAGCGAAGCCAATTGGGTGAATCTGGGCGGACAATTGATCCCTGAAAAATCTGTCAAGGCTTTATTAAGTAAAATAAAAAACGATAGCATTGAAAGTTGGGATCAAATACATGAATTTTACGAAGTCGCTTCAAACAAATACCTGGACAAAAGAAAAAATCATGCCTTGATGGCTTTGGAAATTATCACCAAGAAAAAAATAGCCACTATTAGTTTAAAGCAAATGGGTATTTGGTTAGATGACTATTTAAAAATTAAAGCAGACATTACAGAACGTATTCAAAAAACAAGGGCCAAGGATTATAGCAATCCATTTAGAAAGATGGTCTATGAAAATGAAGCAGAAATGATTGCCGTGGTAGGAGCTATCAAAGACAATAGTTTTATCAAGGAACAAAATGCAGTATTAGAAGCCACTGCAATTAATATTGCAAATATAAAAGCGCAATTAAAAATTAAATAAACTCAATCCAATACCTAATTGCCATTGGCGTGTTTTCCAAGTACTTTTGTCTTGCAAATTATTATAACCCTCGGCTGCTGATCCAATATTGTTCATGCCAATCACATAGCGGCCATACAAAAAGAATCCACCCAGGTCAATTTTTGCACCACCCACAAGGGCAAATTCTCCACTACTAAATGCAGTTCTAGCGGTTTCTGTTCCGTCTTTTTTCTGGTCCAATAAGATGCTGTATTGAGGACCTGCCTGAAACAACAAGCTTTTAAAAGGTTTAAATTGAGCCAATACTGGGATGGCCACATAATTTAAATGGAAAGTCTCTGGTTTAAATGTTGGATCTATTGCTAAAGCCAATATCGAAGGGTTAGCCTCTAATTTAGTTTGTGTTAAAATAACTTCAGGTGCAAGACTAAACATAGGGCCAATACCAATTACTGCCGTTGCCCCAATATGATAGGAAGCTGAATTATGATCTACATAGACATTATTCACACTTGAAAAATTTTGTCCTACTTTAATGCCAATAGAAAATTTATCTTGCGCCTGCACTTTCAAGACCAAGAAAGTTAGGAATACGATGAAAAGTTTTTTCATACAAGGAATTTAATTTCAGTACAAAAATAAATCTAAATAACTAGACCAATTCAATTAATGTTATTTCAGGTAATATGCCTACTCTTCCTGGATAGCCTAAAAAACCAAAGCCCCTATTGACATACAATTGTTGTTCTTTTGATTGATACAAGCCAGCCCATTGTTTGTATACCCATTGTACTGGACTCCATTTAAAATAAGGATTTTCTAATCCAAATTGCATGCCATGGGTATGTCCCGACAACATCAAATCAATGGCTGCATATTTAGGAATGACTTCTGCTTCCCAATGGCTAGGGTCATGACTCATTAAAATAATAACTTCCTTTTCATTTACTCCCTGCATGGCCAAATCCATCTTGCCGTATTTAGGAAACCTTGCTTTGGCTCCCCAATTTTCAATCCCTACCAAACGGATAGAGGCTTCTTGTTTTTGAATCAATACATTTTCATTCATGAGTAATCTCCAGCCCAAATTCGAATGCACTGTTTTTAAATCTTCTAAGTTTTGTTTTTTTGTCTCTGCGCTCTCCCATTGCACATAATCTCCATAATCATGATTGCCTAAAGTGCTGTATACCCCATGTGGGGCCTTGATTTGACTAAAAACTTCCATCCAATCTTTCATTTCAGTAGCTTTGTCATTGACTAAATCTCCAGTGAATAAAACCAAATCTGCATTTTGTTTTTGAATCAACTCAATGCCTTTAAGTACTGCTTCCTGGTCTTTCAAACTGCCACTGTGAATGTCACTAATATGAATAATTTTAAACCCTTTAAATGCAGGAGGTAAGCCATTCAAAGCAATTTTTTTCTTGGTTAAATTGTATTTGTATTTATTTCCAAATCCATACAAGAGAGATAAAAACAATGTGGAGGAAAGACCCACGCCCAACCAGCTCAAAAAAGTGGATCTTGGAATACCTTTTTCTGTATTTAAAAATTTAGCGCCCGCTGCAGAAGCCATTTGCCCCATGGTCCAAAAGGCCCCTCTTCTTAGATCATCTACTAAGAAAAATAGGACCATAAAAATTTGGGTTAAAACCCAGCCAATGCCGATGGAAAAAATATATTGCTTAAAATAAGGGTTATCTATAAAAGGGAACAATAAAAATGAACTTATACTTAAAATACACAAGGCCCAATAAAGAATGCCAATAAAGCTTTTGGTACCCATGCTGGCAGTCTGAAGCAAGGTCTTTAAAACAGCATAAATATAAAAGTCAATGAGTATCAATACTGTGACCAAGATGAAAATAAAAAGAGGACTTCGCATAGAATTATTTGAAAAGCAAAATTAGGGCCAAAAGCCTCATTAATAGCCAATTTAATCCCAAATTGTTACCATTTATCCCTTATTTTTGGAAGAAATTAAGGATACCCATTTTATGGCAAGAATAATAGGAATAGCGAATCAAAAAGGGGGTGTTGGCAAAACAACTTCAGCCATCAATATTGCGGCAAGTTTGGCTGTTTTGGAATTTAAAACCTTGCTTATTGACGCCGATCCTCAAGCCAATAGTACCACCGGGGTAGGATTCGATTTACACAATATTACCACCAGTTTATATGATGGCATGATCAACCAAACACCTCTGGCAGATATCATTTTAAAATCAGAGATTCCTCATTTAGATGTCATTCCATCCCATATCGATTTAGTAGGTGCAGAAATCGAGTTGGTGAATCTACCGAACAGAGAAAATGTTTTAAAAGAATTGTTGATCCCCATTAAAGATCAATATGACTTTATCATCATTGACTGCTTACCTTCTTTGGGATTAATCACTGTGAATGCATTGGTGGCATCAGATAGTGTGATCGTTCCGGTTCAATGCGAATTTTTTGCTTTAGAAGGATTGGGTAAATTATTGAATACCATTAAAATTGTACAAAGCAGATTGAATCCAGAATTACAAATTGAAGGCATATTAATGACCATGTACGATGGAAGATTGCGTTTGAGCAATCAAGTGGTCAGTGAAGTGAGAAAACATTTTGACGAGATGGTTTTTGCAACCATCATTCATAGAAATACTAGACTAAGTGAAGCACCTAGTGTGGGTAAGCCAGTTATTTTATATGATGCTGATTCCAAAGGCACTGTCAACTATTTAAATTTAGCAAAAGAAATTTTACAAAAAAATGGCATGACCAATATGAGTAATGCCGAGCGTATAATTGATTAACTATGAGCAAGAGTATACCCAATAAAGACCTCATTGGCAAAGGACTTCGCTCCCTACTGCAAAGTATTGATACAGATTATAAAAATCCGGCCGTCAATGCACCTGCTGCTATCAAAGAGAAAGCAATAGCAAGTAACCGCATTGCCTTAGTAGACATTGTAGTCAATCCAAAGAACCCAAGAAAAGATTTTGACGAAAAAACGTTGAAAGAATTAGCCAGTTCTATTCAATTACACGATCTGATACAACCTATTACAGTGGCACAATTGACCAATGGGAAATATCAATTGATTGCTGGGGAACGCCGCTTTAGAGCAGCTAAAATAGCGGGCTTGTCCGACCTGCCAGCCTATGTGCGCATGGGGAATGACCAAGAATTATTAGAATTGGCCTTGTTGGAGAATTTGCAAAGAGAAGATTTAAATGAAATAGAGATTGCGTTAAGTTATCAACGCATGATGGAAGATTTAAATTATACCCAAGAGAAAGTAGCGGAAAGAATGGGTAAAGATAGGTCTACAATTTCCAACTACATTAGATTGTTAGAACTACCTCCCAATATTCAAGCAGCAGTGCGTAATGGCAGCCTAAGTGTAAGCTTGGCAAAGATGTTGATTGGTAAGGAAGTGGACAAGCAATTGTTTTTATTTAAAGAAATAACTGAAAAGGGCTTGACAGTTCGTCAAACAGAGGAACTAATAAGGAAAATGAATCAGGCAGGTAAGCTGATGCCTGGTATATCCAATGCTGGCGCCAATAAAAATCAACTTTCTCCAGTGTATAAAAAATTGGAGGACAAATTAACCAGTCATCTATCTACCAAAGTAAATTTGCAACACCAAAAAAATGGCAGTGGCAAAATCACCATTGAGTATTCAGATTTGAACGGATTAAATAAAATTTTAGAAGCAATGCAATTAAGCATCAGCTAGTGAACATTTTTTTATCATAATGGAATTTACAGGATGAGGCAATTATTATTATTTATGCTGATTTTATTTTTTCAGCAAACTGCCTGGAGCCAAGATGCTGCTTACATTAAAAATGCAGACACCCTACTCCACCATATCCCAAGTAGAGCCACCAGAAGATCGGCCATGATTCCAGGCTGGGGACAGGCCTACAACAAACAGTATTGGAAAATTCCTTTGGTCTATGGCGTTTTGGCCATTCCAGCCTATACTTATGTCTACAATACAGATTGGTATGAAAAAATGAAATTTGCTTATGAAGCAAAATTTAAAGAAAGCAATGGAGACGCTTCTGATATTCCCAAAATGGATCAAAGATTAACTAAATTAAGTTTGGGCACCTTGCAGAGTTATAGAAATATATTCAGAAGGGATAGAGACTATTCCATTATGTATTTTATTTTAGCCTGGGGAGTCAATATTGTAGATGCTACAGTTTCAGGCCACTTAAAAGAATTTGATATCAACAATAACTTATCTTTTAAGCTGGTTCCCTATGTACAACCTTATCAACAACAATCCGGTTTGTCTTTACAATTTAATTTTAAAGGGAGTTCTACAAAATAATAAAAACTATCGGTATGAAAATTGCACTAATCGGATATGGAAAAATGGGCAAGGCCATTGAAGCAATTGCCTTAGCTAAAGGTCATGAAATTGTTTTAAAAATTGACATTAGCAATGCCCATGAATTTACAAAAAGCAATCTTCAAAAAGCAGAAGTAGCCATTGAATTTACTGGGCCACATAGTGCCTATGAAAACATTGCGAAATGTATTGAATGGAGCGTACCAGTGGTAAGTGGATCTACGGGCTGGTTAGAAAAATGGGATCAAATGACAACATTAGTGAACGAACACCAAGGCTGTCTGGTGTATTCAAGCAATTATAGCATTGGGGTGAATTTGTTTTTTGAATTAAACAAACAGCTGGCTTTATTAATGGAACCCTATGGCGACTATGATGTATCCATGACAGAATTGCACCATACCGAAAAGAAAGATGCACCAAGTGGAACAGCCATCAGTTTAGCTGAACAAATTATAGAAAAAATAGGAAGAAAAGATAGATGGGTGAATGCCGCCTCCACTAGTGCTAGCGATTTAATCATTCATTCAGAAAGAGTTGATCCAGCGCCTGGTACACATACAGTAAGCTATGAATCGACCGTTGATCGTATCGATATCATACATACGGCCCATACCAGAAAGGGCTTTGCATCTGGAGCTGTGATGGCGGCCGAATTTGCCAATAAAAAAAGAGGTATATTTACAATGAAACAGGTTTTAGGTTTATAACCTATTCTCCTTCAATTATAAATAGTTTTGATTCTATATGCTATCAAAAAAAACGCAATATGCCTTACAAGCACTGGCCTATATGGTAGAGCATCATGAGGCTACCCCTATTCTTATTGCGGAAATTGCAACAAAAAAAAACATACCCATAAAATTTCTTGAAAATATTTTACTGGAACTAAAAAAAGCAGGTTTTTTAGATAGTAAAAAAGGAAAGCATGGTGGCTATCTTTTTGCCATCCCTCCTGAAAAAATTAAATTGTCTGGCATCTTCAGAATCATCGAAGGCCCCATTGCAATGTTGCCATGTGTGAGTTTAAATTTTTACCAAAAATGTGCCGATTGCAACGAAAAAAAATGCAGCATCAATAAAGTACTCATTGAAGTTAGAGACAATACTTTAGCAGTATTAGACAGAAGAACTGTAGCAGACTTATTTTACAAAAAATTAAAAAACAATTAAAAAATAATATTATGAAAAAAATTTTAATGGCCCTCCTAGTGTTAATTGCTGCAGAAGGCAAATCCCAAAGTTTGATTGGTGGAAAAAATATCATCAAAACCAACCTATCTTCAGATATATTGAACAACTACAACCTTACATATGAGCGAAGTTTGAACCATTTTATGTCCGTTTCATTGAGCTATCGTACTATGCCTAAATCCACTTTGCCATTTAAATCAACCATCAAGAGCTATCTTGATAAATACACCAACAGCACTGATATCAATTTAGATGATTTCCAAATTGGAAATACCGCCATCACATTGGAGGGTAGATTTTATTTAGGCTTACAAAAAATGAGTGGATTTTATATTGCGCCTTATATAAGAAATTCCAATTTTGATTTGTCAGTGCCCATTAAATATAAGGTGGATCCTGCAAAAGGAAATACAGAAAGCGTAGGCAACTTTAATGGTAACATTAGCGCCAATGCATTAGGTGCTTATTTTGGCGTGCAATACCAAATTTTAACCAAAGTAGTTTTAGATTTCTGGATTGCTGGTGGAAGTTATGGAACATCCTCTGGGGTATTGAAATTTACTTCTACTATTCCATTACCTGCTGAAGCTCAGGCCTCTTTGAAAGATGCATTGGATCAAATTAAAGCTGACCCTTTCAAATTAAAATCTACTGTAAATGCCAGTGGAGGATCCGCAGATATGTCTGGACCTTGGGCAGGTTTTAGAGGACTAGGCCTTACTGTAGGTATCCGTTTTTAATGCCCTAGTTTTCGTTACCTTTGTGAGCGAAAACCAAAGCATATGATTCCTAGCTATTTACAAGATTTATGTAAGGCACAATCTTACGATGCCAATAACTTTTTTTTAATCGCAGGCCCTTGCGTGGTAGAGAATGAAGACTTGGTCATGGAGATTGGTGATAAGGTTTCTACCCTATGTAAAAACCTTGGAATTGCATATGTATTTAAAGCAAGCTATAGAAAAGCAAATAGAACAAGTGCCAACTCTTTTACAGGCATTGGTGATGATACAGGTATGGAATTAATCAAAAAAGTAGGGGCGCATTATAAAGTTCCAACTACTTCCGACATTCATGCGCATGACGAAGCAGCCATTGCTGCAAAATACATTGACATCTTACAAATACCTGCTTTCTTGTGCAGACAAACAGATTTACTTTTAGCAGCCGCAGCCACCGATAAAATTGTGAATGTCAAAAAAGGACAATTTTTAAGTGGTGCTTCTATGAAATTTGCAGTAGATAAAATAAGATTAGCTGGCAATGAGAAAGTCATGCTTACAGAACGTGGTAATACCTTTGGTTATCAAGACTTAGTAGTGGACTATAGAAATATTCCTGCCATGGCAGAAAATGGCGTACCCGTGATTATGGATTGCACGCATTCATTACAACAACCTAATCAAACTAGTGGCGTAACAGGAGGCAATCCTCAATTAATAGAAACTATTGCAAAGGCTGCTATTGCTACAGGAGCCGATGGATTATTTATTGAAACACATCCTAATCCTGCTCAAGCAAAAAGCGATGGTGCTAATATGTTGCCCTTAGATAAATTAGCTTCTTTATTAGAAAAATTAGTGAGATTAAGAAAAGCAGTTATTTAGTTTCACTACTAATAATGCTAAAAATATTTCATGGGATTTCTTTTACCCAACAAAATATACCTACGGATACTTCTCCAAAAAGCAAGTACCATATATACAATTACAGGAGAGCCAAAAGTGAGAAAGGAAATATAGATAAACCACATTCTTATTTTGCTCGTAGCAATGCCCAAACGCTCTCCAATGGCGGTACAAACCCCAAAAGCGTGTAATTCAAAAAAATCCTTCATTTTTTGCATAAAAAAGGCGTTATAATCTAATGCAATCTATCAAAAAAAGTGGACATAAAGTGCATTTTTTGCTTCAACCGGGATCAATTTTGGCTTACCTTTGGCCCAATTTTAACAACAAAACTAAGTACCATGGCTTTTGATATCGAAATGATCAAAAATTTGTATGCTGCAATGCCTGCCAAAGTAGAAGCGGCTCGTAAATTATTAGGTCGTCCTTTAAGCTTATCTGAGAAAATTTTATTCTCTCATATACATAGCGATCAAAAATTAGAAAGTTTTGAAAGAGGTGGTTCTTATGTTGATTTTGCACCAGACCGTGTGGCGATGCAAGACGCTACTGCACAAATGGCCTTATTGCAATTTATGCAAGCAGGTCGTCCTAAAGTAGCGGTACCAAGTACAGTTCATTGCGACCATTTAATTTCTGCTAAAGTTGAAGCCAAACAAGATTTACAAGTGGCCACTACAGATAGCAAAGAAGTATATGATTTCTTAGCCTCTGTCTCTAATAAATATGGTTTAGGATTTTGGAAACCAGGTGCGGGTATTATTCACCAAGTGGTTTTAGAAAACTATGCCTTCCCTGGTGGTTTAATGATAGGTACCGATTCTCATACTGTAAATGCAGGTGGACTAGGTATGATTGCCATTGGTGTAGGTGGAGCAGATGCTTGTGATGTAATGGCGGGACTTCCATGGGAATTAAAATGGCCTAAATTAATTGGTATTAAATTAACAGGAAAATTAAACGGCTGGACAGCGCCTAAAGATGTTATCTTAAAAGTGGCGGGTATTCTAACTGTAAAAGGTGGAACCGGTGCCATTGTTGAATATTTTGGAGAAGGAGCAACAAGCATGAGTTGTACAGGTAAAGGAACCATTTGTAATATGGGTGCTGAAATTGGAGCCACTACTTCTACATTTGGATATGATGCAAGCATGAGCCGCTATTTACAATCTACAGGCCGTGCCGATGTGGCTGCTTTAGCAGATACAGTGGCTGCGCATTTAACTGCAGACCCTGAAGTATATGCTAGCCCTGAAAAATACTTTGATCAAGTAATTGAAATAGATTTAAATACTTTAGAACCACACTTAAACGGACCTTTCACGCCAGATTTAGCGACACCTATTTCTAAAATGAAAGAAGCTGCTGCTGCCAACGGGTGGCCTACCAAAATTGAAGTGGGTTTAATTGGAAGTTGTACGAACTCTTCTTATGAAGATATTAGCCGTGCGGTTAGTTTAGCGAAACAAGTTTCAGCTAAAGGTTTAACCATGCAGTCTGAATACTTAATTACACCAGGTTCTGAGCAAGTAAGATACACTATTGAAAGAGATGGTTTCTTAGACGTGTTTAGCCAAATTGGTGCAAAAGTATTTGCGAATGCTTGCGGACCTTGTATTGGAATGTGGGAGCGTGTAGGTGCAGAGAAAAAAGAAAAAAATACCATTGTACATTCTTTCAATAGAAACTTTGCAAAGCGTGCCGATGGTAACCCGAATACTTTTGCCTTCGTAGGTTCTCCTGAATTAATTACTGCATTAGCTATTGCAGGTGATTTAAATTTTAATCCATTAACAGATACACTTACTAATAATAAAGGCGAGCAAGTAAAATTAGATGCACCTACTGGTGATGAATTACCAGTGAAGGGTTTTGCGGTAGAAGATGCAGGCTACCAAGCACCAGCAGAAGATGGTTCTAAAGTAACTATTGCAGTAGATCCTAGTTCAAAGCGTTTACAATTGTTAGACCCTTTTGCAGCATGGGAAGGCACGGATTTAAAATCGTTGAAATTATTAATTAAGGCAAAAGGAAAATGCACTACCGATCATATTTCTATGGCAGGACCTTGGTTAAAATTCCGTGGCCACTTAGATAATATTTCTAATAACTTATTAATAGGTGCTGTGAATTTCTTCAATGAAAAAACAGACAATGTTAAAAGTCAAATCAATGGTAATTACGATACTGTTCCAAACACACAAAGAGCTTACAAAGCTGCAGGTGTGGGAACCATTGTAGTGGGTGATGAAAACTATGGAGAAGGAAGTTCTCGTGAGCACGCAGCCATGGAGCCCAGACATTTAGGTGTTAGAGTGGTGTTGACTAAATCCTTTGCTCGTATTCACGAAACCAACTTGAAAAAGCAAGGTATGTTGGCATTAACTTTCGCAGATAAAGCCGACTATGATAAAATTCAGGAAGATGATAGCATAGATGTAGTTGGATTAACCAATTTTGCGCCTGACACACCATTGACTTTAGTGTTGACACATAAGGATGGCAGTACCGATAGCATTCATGCCAACCATACTTATAACCAACAACAAATTGAGTGGTTTAAAGCAGGTGGTGCATTGAATATCATCAGAAAGCAAGTAGCGGGATGATAAATACAGCACTTGTTTCTTTTGGTATGAGTGGGAAATTATTCCATGCACCTTTTATTGACACTAACCCTCATTTTAATTTAGTGGGCTGTTGGGAAAGGTCTCAAAAAAATATTCAAGCCATTTACCCAGGGACAAAATCATTTGGTAGTTATGAAGAAATATTAAATGACCCATCTATTCATTTAGTAGTAGTGAATACCCCTAATGATACCCATTATGAATATACCAAACAAGCCTTACTAGCAGGCAAGCATGTAGTTACTGAAAAAGCATTTACGGTAACTGTCAAAGAAGCAGAGGAGTTAGACGCTTTAGCACAAAAATTAAATTTAAAATTAGCGGTTTACCATAATAGAAGATATGACGCCGACTTTTTAACGCTTCAAAAATTAATTGCAGAAGATAAAATTGGAACATTTTTAGACATACAAATATCTTTTGAAAGATATAGAACTACCTTAAGTCCTAAAGTACATAAAGAAACCAATACACCAGGTTCTGGGGTATTATACGATTTAGGCCCTCATTTAATTGACCAAGCCTTATTATTAAGTGGTATGCCAATTTCGGTTTTTGCAGATATTAGAACCACTAGAAAAGTAGGCAAGGTAGATGATTATTTTACACTACTACTTTACTACCCTAGCCTCAGAATATTATTAACCAGTGGAATGGTCTATATGCAACAATTACCTGCCTATAAAATTTATGGAACCAAGGGTTGCTTTATTAAACAAAGAGCCGATGTTCAAGAAGATGATTTACTTGCAGGTAAAAAACCCAATTCACCAAATTGGGGAGTAGAAGCCAAAGAAAAATGGGGTGTATTAAGTACAGATACAGAAGGTAAAATAAGTATTGAAACTATACCTAGTTTAGCAGGTAATTACGGAACCTTTTATGAGAAAATGGCATACGCAATTAACCATAACGAGGAAGTCCCTACTTCTGCAAAGCATGGCACAGCTATTATACGCGTATTAGAAGCAGCAAGAGCAAGCTTTGCCGCAGGAAAAATAATTGCACTATAGATAAATTTACATATTACCTCCACAAAAAATCCCCACAAAAATTTGCGGGGATTTTTTTATAAAAACTTTGAGGAATTATCTTCTACATTTTTTTAGCGTCTTCCAAGAACTTAGCCAAACCTATATCGGTTAAAGGATGTTTTAATAAGCCTAAAATGGAATCTAAAGGACAAGTACAAACATCGGCTCCTGCTTCTGCTGCTTTTACAATATGTAAAGCATTGCGGATAGAAGCAGCTAATATTTGTGTATCAAAACCTTGTACGTCGTATATATGTCTAATTTGTGCAATCAATTCCATTCCATCCCAAGCGCTATCGTCAATTCTTCCAATAAATGGAGAAACATAAGTAGCACCAGCCTTTGCTGCAAGAATTGCTTGACCTGCAGAGAAAACTAAAGTACAGTTAGTACGAATGCCATTATCAGTAAACCACTTGATGGCTTTAATACCATCTTTAATCATGGGTACTTTCACCACTATATTCTTATGAATCGCTGCTAATTTTTTACCTTCTTCTACCATGGTAGGAAAGTCCGTAGAAAGTACTTCTGCACTAATGTCCCCATCTACCAATTCGCAAATGGCTTTGTAGTGTGCTGCAATAGCGGCCTCTCCTTTTACACCCACTTGTGCCATTAAACTAGGATTAGTGGTTACACCATCCAAAATGCCTAAATCATTGGCTTCTTTAATCTGAGCTAAATTGCCTGTGTCTACAAAAAATTTCATATGCTATAATTTTAAAAAGTGGCAGGCTACTTACATCGCACCGCTCAACCGTCTATCCTTGCTGCATTCCTGCCCTGGGGAGTTTCAACAGGAGCTGGTCGTGCAAGACCTGCCGGTGCAAATGTAGCACAAAAAAAGCTACTAAAAAAGAGTGGTTGTAAGCCTTGCTACTACCAGCTTTGTTTGGTATTGATGCTAGAAAAACCCAATAAGGAATCGTACAGCGTACCCGGCGCTCGATAATAGACAAAAACGGAATAATTATTTTCTGTTTCCCAATGATTACCTTCGGTTTCAGTAAAATCATCCAAAGTATTGGGATCTAGTCGGTCTCTTAAAATATAATTGTAACTATAATAGCCTTGTTTTAAAATCAAAGTCTTTTGGTACAAACCCAATTTGGGATCAAATACCATTTCGGCATTTTTATTTAGTTCATTGTTGGTCAAAGCACCTGACAAATATAATTTTTGGCCCACTAATGGTAGATGATCTTTAGGTAGATAAGTAAAAACTACATGGGCATAATCATTTTGATTTTCACTTTGAAGCGCATCAGTATTGGAGATGAGGTAGTTCCCATTTAAGTCCTTGAAACTATAATAAGCCATTTCAGTTCTTGATACATCTGGCTTTAAAAAAACATAATTTTTATCTTGTATTTTTTGAAAACTACTTATACGATCAGAAACCAATTGCATACTCTGCAAATCGAGCCACCTTGCTTCTTTCCCTGATGGAAAAATTAATTGGTCCTCTTTATTGTATTCTAGAATATTACCTCTGATAAAATTAGGCGCTGCCAATTTAATGGCATCATTGTACCTATAATTTTGAATGACTTCCAACTGCAATTGTTCGGTTTGCAAAGAATAAATTTGCTTGAGGTCCAATTGCACTGAAATTTTTTGATGTGTTTTGGAAATATTACCATCATAGGGCTCCTGTACTTGGGCGGCAATACCAATTTGATCTTCTACCACATAAAAACGTTGGGTAAACACAAGTTCATTGATATTCCCGTTTTTGAACACTTTTAAAATATAATTACCCGACTTGATAGGTGTACAATTGGCATTGGGAAAACTAAACTGATAGTGAAAATAATTTTGACTGGCCATGGATGAAACCAAAAAATTATTAATCTTAATTTGGTTGAACCCTTTTACATAATCAAAACTACTTAGCATGGAGGGTGTCCAATTGGCATTCATCAATTCAATAGCATAATTATAATCTTGGTAATTGGCTTTAAAATCATCAAAACTCACTTGCAGTGGGCTACCCTCATTTAAAATGAGAACAGGCATAGCCAATGGCTTATTGATTGGATGAATCAAAATGGTATGAATACTAGAATCAAATATTTTGTCTGGATTCATTTGCGCAAGGCTCTTAGCAAAACAGAGCACCATTAAGCCTAGGAAGAGAAAAGTCTTAGGAAACATAGATCCATCATTGAGGTAGTACGAAACTACCCATTTAATCCTAATTTATAAAGAGAAAAAACTAGATTTGATAAAAATTAGCCTCCATTTTGAATGCCTTTGAAATAGCCAAACGAATTAGTTTTCAAAAACAAAAAAACTATACCCAATTCATCGTGCGCATGTCTATTGCTGCCACCGCCATCAGTGTTGCAGCCATACTGATTACTTTATCTATTGTGAATGGCTTTCAACAAACAGTAAGCAATAAAGTATATGCCTTTTGGGGACAGCTTAGAATTTCCTCTGTGAATGGTATGCCTTTAGAAAAAAATGACTCCCTTGCAACTGGCTTAGCCAAAATAGCCAATGTAGCAAGTATCCATCCTTTTTTAAATCAATCCACTGTGCTGTCTTTTGATCAAGACATTGAAGGTGTTGTTGCTAGAGGCATGGTGGCCAACACCCCAATTCCATTTATAGTTCAAGGAAGAAATATTCAAAGTAATAAGGATAGCATCGTAAGTGAAGTGGTTTTATCTGACCACTTTACCAAAATATTAAATATTAAATTAGGAGCTATTGTGAGGTTATATTTTTTAACTATTGGGGAGGTGCAACAAAGAAAATTAAAAGTGGTAGGTATTTACCATTCTGGCATAGAAGATTATGATAAGCAGTATATTTTGGTGGACTTAAAAATGTTGCAACAGCTCAATCATCATCCAAATGAAATAGAGGGCTATACAATTAATCTTCAAAAAAATGGAAATATTGATCAAATCAACGATCAAATACAAAAACAAATGCCGCCTAACTGGGTAGCCACCACCATCAGGGATTATTATCCTCAAATATTTGATTGGATTGGGGTGCAAACAGTCAATCGCAATGTAACCATTACCATCATGCTATTGATTGCCATCGTGAATTTACTTACCTGCCTATTTATCTTAATGTTGGAACGCATCCCTATGATAGGAACCCTAAGCGCCTTGGGTGCATCTCCTAATTTTATAAGGCAGATTTTTCTTTACCAAGCTAGTTTTATTTGTTGGATGGGCATTGGCATAGGAACATCAATTGGGCTTGGACTTTGCTATTTGCAAAAACAATTTGGATGGATTCAATTAGACGAATCGGCCTACTTTATCAAGCACTTACCCATTGAGTTCGATGCTGCTCAAATCATTTTAGTTTTAATAGGGACAGCCATCATTAGCTATGTATCTTTTTTAATCCCTACACTCTGGATCAAAAAAATCTCTACCGCCAAGGCCATAAAATTTGATTAAGCTTTCCAATGAGAAAGAATAATACCAGTGGCTACTGCAGCATTTAAAGACTCTGCATGCCCAAATTTTGGAATTTTAATAGGATCAGTGATGTATTTACTTAATGCAGTACTGATTCCTTTTGATTCATTGCCGATCATTAAAAAACCACTGGACTGAATTTTAGTTTCGTAGATCGAATGCCCATCTAAAACAGCTCCATATACTTTTAATTTATTTGCAGCCAATACTTCTTCTATACGAACAGACGCTACCCTCACTCTAAAACAACTTCCCATAGTGCTTTGTACAACTTTGGGATGATAAAAACCTGCTGTATCCTCAGACACTAAAATTTGTTGTATCCCAAACCAATCTGCAGTTCGGATAATGGTGCCCAAATTGCCTGGATCCTGAATGCCATCCAATAAAAGAGTAAATGTATCCGCATAAGGCAATGGCTTTAAAAAAGACTGCTTTTCGGCTAAGGCAATTACTTGATGAGGCGAGGACATTTGACTCATCCTTTTGAGCATGCGCTCATCAATCTCCACCACGGGCACAGGTAATATACCTTGGCTTTGAATCCAATCTGCTGTGGCATAGATCTTTTTTATGGTCCAATCGCTCCTTAAAAGTTCTTCTACCATTTTAGGCCCTTCTAAGATAAATGCAGATTCTTCTGCCCAATGTTTTTTATGGGCAAAAGATTGAATATATTTGAGCTCACTATTATTGATCATGGACATGCATTTACGGAGACTTAAAAATATTAGTTTCTTCGCAAGATTTTACCTACTGGGCCTTTTATTTTTATTAAATGCATGCGCAGACATCAAAAAAGCTACTGTGCATGATTACCCAAAGCAAACGGCCTTTGTTTTCGACAACAAAGTAATCATTAAAGACGCAACAAGTAAAAAAGAACAACAAGATATTCTTTTAGCAATAGACAATTACTGGGAGGATAGCTTAAAAGTGAAGCGTATTCGACAGTTTGGCATCTTCAATACCCTTGTTCAACCTAGCCGATTCGATCCAAGTAAATTACCACGCACCATACAGTTTATGGAGGCCTATTTGTCCACCAGGGGATACAACCATCCAGTTTTAACCCCCATCGTTAAAATAGATACAGTAAAAGAGGAATATAGAACCTCCTTGACCATGGACATCAAGCTGAATAAAAAAACAATCGTTGATACCGTTGTTTATCAATTAACCGACAAAACGCTACAAGCCATTGCCAATAAAAACCTTCATGACGCCTACATCAAAAAAGGAATGCCCTTTTCTAACGAATCTATCAATAATGAATTAGACCGTTTGGTAGAATTGTTTAGAGCGAATGGATTTTACTTTTTTACCAAAGAAAAAATATTTGCCGAAGTAGATACGCTTAATCAACAATTGATGCAATTGAACCTTGACCCTTTAGCGCAAATCAATCAAATAAGCAATGTAAAAGAAAAAGAAAATGATAATCCTAGTTGGAAAATTAGTTTTCAATTACGTAATACCGTTGCAAATACTACCAAGCAATACCCAATTGGACAACAAATATTTTATAGTGATTTAAAATTAGTTGACAATCCTGACAGTATTTTAATAAATAAATTAGCCCATCAAGAAAGCATTGGAAATATTATCCATCAATTTAATCTTCTAAAATTTAAATCTGTATTGTTTGAACAACAATCTTTCATTAAAAATGGAGACTTATTTAATGAAAAAATTTATTATCAAACATTAAATAATTTTAGTAGCCTAGGCGCTTGGCAACAAATTGACGGCAGGACTAGCTTACACAATGACAGTATTTACATACATTATTTTTTAGTACCAGCCTTAAGGCATAGTTTTAGTTTTGATTTAGAAGGTAGTAAAAATAATTCCGAATTGGTGGCAGGTAACCTGCTTGGATTGTCCACCAGCCTTACTTATAGAGACAAGAACGTTCAAAAAAAATCTATTCCGTCTATCACTAATCTAAGAACCGGAGTTGAATTGAATGTAAATAAAGGCAGTGAAAATTTAACCCAAACCTTACTTTTTAATGTGGGGCATACCTATAGTTTTCCCAACTTACTTATTCCATTTAGACCAAGACAAAGTAATTACCTTAATAACACAAGAACCAACTTTTCTTTAAATGGAGCTTATATAGATAGATTAAATTATTACCAACTGACTTCTTTCACCACCAATTGGGGCTATGAAACAAAGAAAAATAAAAATGGCTCCGACCAATCCTGGAATTACCGCCCCCTGAACATTGAATTGTACCACATAAAAAAATTTGGTAAGCTAGACAGTTTGTTGTTATTGAATCCTTTTTTAAGATCTTCTTTTAATGAAGGAAATGTTGTCAGTCAAACACTTAGCTACTTGAAATCTGGGCGTTCTTTAAATCATCCAAATCAAAACAATTATTTTAGAATGGGTATTGAGGAAGCAGGGGGATTGCTAGGAATTTCTACCGACATGCAAAAAAATATTTACAGGTACATCAAAGCAGAAATAGAATTAAGAAAATTATACAAATTTACTTATACCGAATTGGCCTGGCGTTTGATGGGTGGTTGGGGAAACAATTACAGCAAGGATCCTGGATTAAAAGGTCAACTCCCATTTTTTAAACAGTTCACTGCTGGTGGTCCTTACAGTATGCGTGCATGGGGTTTAAGACAACTTGGACTAGGTAGCTCGCAATTTTATGACACCAGTAAAAAAAGTCAAAACTTTGATCGTTTTGGAGATGTTCAATTGGAAACCAACTTAGAATACCGATTTCCTATTTTGCAAATTGGTTCATATACAATTAGTTCGGCTGTATTTGCAGATATTGGAAATATTTGGAATACCCATGAATCAAGTGTTGATCCAGCATCAGGATTTAAGTTAGATAAGCTTTATAAAGACTTGGCCGTTGGAATAGGTTCAGGAATAAGGTTTGATTTTAATTATTTTATTATACGTATTGATTACGCTCTAAAAATGAAAGACCCTACTAGACTATATAATAATGGCTGGATGGATTGGGGTCATTTTAAATGGGCTGATGTAAAACCCAATGGGTTGACTGTAAACAATTATGCCTTGCAATTTGGTATTGGATTGCCCTTTTAAATTTTTCCTTCTTCTAGATTCATAGCGCCATCTGATCCTTCAATTAAACCTGCAATTTCTACTTGTAAATCTTGCCATTGAATGGCATTTTCAACACTAAATTCTCCAATTTTTGTTCGCCTTAAACTACTCATGTAGGCGCCCACTTTAAGCGTGTCTCCAAAATCTTTCACTAAACTTCTTATATAAGTACCGGTGGAACAAACGACTTTGAACTCAATATTGGGCAAATCAATTTTAGTTATTTCAAAACTGGCAATATTTACTTTTCTAGGGTCAACTTTTACTTCTATGCCTAATCTCGCCGATTCATACAATCTTCTGCCGTCTTTTTTAATGGCAGAATGTTGCGGTGGCATTTGAAAAATTTCACCTATAAATGGAAGGGTGGCATGAACAACCTCCTCCTGTGTAAGATGTGCAATTGATGTAAAATTTTCTGGTTCCGATTCTAAATCATAAGTAGGGGTAGTGGCACCTAATACCATGGTACCGGTATATTCTTTATGCATACCCATGTATTTATCAATTTGCTTGGTAAAACTTCCAGTACAAACAATTAGAAGCCCTGTTGCCAAAGGATCCAAGGTACCTGCATGTCCAACTTTTAAAATTCGAGTAAGCCCTCTTACTTTTTTTACAATATCAAAGGAGGTCCAACGCAAAGGCTTGTCAATTAGTAACACTTTTCCTTCTAAATAAGGCACCAATACTTTTAGAATGGGTTTTTGTTTCATGTAAATGAAAACTTAGTAAGCTCTAGCGAATAATACGCGTTGAGTAGATACATTGCCAGTTAAGATACATTTTCCATCTTCTAATGGATTGTCCAAAGGAATGCAACGAATGGTGGCCTTTGCTAATTCTTTGATTTTATCTTCTGTTGCTGCAGTGCCATCCCAATGCGCTAAAACAAAACCAGTTTTATGGTCTAAAATATTTAAGAAATCTTCCCAAGTATCAGCCTTGGTAATATGTTCTTCACGGTATTTTTTAGCTCGCTCCAATAAATTATTTTGAATTTCGACTAATAAATTTTCTACGGTTTTTGTTAAGCCTTCCATGGCCACAGCCGCTTTATCTTTCGTATCACGACGTGCTAATTCTACTTGCTTGTTTTCCAAATCACGCGCTCCAATGGCAATTCGAATAGGCACCCCTTTTAATTCGTATTCTGCAAATTTCCATCCTGGTCTAGTATGATCTGAATTGTCATACTTCACTCTAATACCCGCTGCCTTGAAGGATTTCACCAGCTCCCCGACTTTCTCATCCAAGAGCTGTTTTTGTTCTTCGCCTTTATAAATAGGTACAATCACCACTTGAATAGGTGCAATGCGCGGCGGCAAGACCAAACCTTCATCATCACTGTGTGTCATTACTAGACCGCCAATTAATCTTGTACTCACCCCCCAACTGGTGGCCCATACATATTCTTGTTTGTTGTTTTGATCACTAAACTTCACGTCAAAAGCCTTTGCAAAATTTTGTCCTAAGAAATGAGAGGTCCCTGCTTGCAATGCTTTGCCATCTTGCATTAAGGCTTCGATACAATAAGTATCTTCTGCGCCAGCAAAACGTTCATTAGGAGTTTTTACGCCCTTGATCACAGGCACAGCCATCCAATTTTCTACGAAGTCGGCATATACCTCCAACATTTGTTTAGTTTCTGCAATGGCTTCTGCTGCGGTGGCATGAGCGGTATGTCCTTCCTGCCATAAAAATTCGGCCGTACGTAAAAATAAACGTGTACGCATTTCCCATCTCACTACATTCGCCCATTGGTTGACTAAAATAGGTAAATCTCTATAGGACTGAATCCAAGTTTTATAGGTATTCCAAATAATGGCTTCACTGGTTGGTCGCACAATTAATTCTTCTTCTAATTTGGCTTCTGGATCTACCATTAATTTCCCTTTGTTGTTAGGATCTGCAATTAAACGGTAATGAGTCACTACTGCACATTCTTTCGCAAAACCTTCGGCATTTTTTTCTTCTGCTTCAAAAAGTGATTTAGGAACAAATAAAGGGAAGTAAGCATTTTGATGTCCGGTATCTTTGAACATTTTGTCTAAGACATCCCGCATATTTTCCCATAAAGCATAACCATATGGTTTGATCACCATACATCCTCTTACTGCGCTGTAATCTGCCAGCTCGCCTTTGATGACAAGGTCGTTGTACCATTGTGAATAGTCCTGGGCCCTAGTTGTTAATTCCTTTGCCATGGTAAAAATCTTAACAATTTATATTGTAACAAATCAAGTACTAAAAACGCTCTATATTTTAAAGTTTAGTACCTTTATACAAGCAAATGTATGCTAAATCAGGGGCATATAAAAACCTAAACTCTACCAAAATGAACATGCTAAAAACGAACACGAATTTAAGGCTAATCGCCATTTGTCTAGTGACGTTTAGTTTAGTAGGATCCAGCTGTACTAGCTTGCAAGAAGCGAGTAGTATAGCATCAGACGATTTATACAGCACCCCCAACCAAAGAACTACTATTGCATCTAACAAAAGAGTGGTAACAACAGAAGACTGGAGCACTCCAAACAGCGTTCAGAACAATGCATCTACGCAACAAAATAAAAACAACAATCAATCTATTGCTGGTGCAGACAATGAAGAATATCAAGATTATCAAAACTATCAAGACGATCGTTATTTAAGATTGAAAGTGGCCAACAGAAACAGATGGAGTTCTATTGACGATTGGGGCTATTGGAACGATCCACGTTTTAACAATGCCTTTTACCCATCTTATGTAGGATGGAACAGTTGGTATACTGGTTACTATGGTGCTTCTTGGTATTATCCTTTTGGGCCAAGCTACACCCTGGGCTGGGGTGGATATAATCCCTATAGTTCCTTTGGTGGTTACGGCATGGGTTGGGGCTTCAACGATTTTGGATTTGGTTACGATCCTTTTGGCTATGGAGGATTCGGCTATGGAGGATTTGGTTATGGAGGATATGGTTTTGGTTATGGTGGCTGGAACCCTTATTTTGTTGGTCTTAGAAATCCTTATCGACCTTATTATCATGGTGGAAATTTCAATTCAGGTTATGGTAATCTGGGTTATGGTGGCGATAGGCAACAACAAATTGCGACACGCTCTATGCAAAATAGTGCTGTTGGATTAGGTGCCTACAGAAACAATAGAGGTTACAATAATTCCAATAACGCCATTAATAACAACAACAATAACAATTTAAGAAATACAGTCAATCCAAATGTGAACAGTAATTTTGGAAGTTTAATCAAACGCGTAGTCACTAACAATGCCAATGTAAACAATAACAGTGGCGGCAATAATGGCAATGGTGGTAGTAGTTATGATAGACCAGCCAGGTATTTCTCCAACAACAATAACAATAGCGGTAACAGTCAAAATAGAGCAAATTATTCAGCCCCTACACAAAGCACCAATAGTTTCAATAGTATTAACTCTGGTGGCAGAAGTGGAGGATTCAATAGCAGTGGTTCTTCCACCAGTGCTCCACGTCCATCAAGAGGCCAAAACCCTTAGTATTTTGATTACCCATTTTTGAAAGCCTGTATTTTAAAATAGCCACCAATATGAAGAAATTAGTTTTATTGATCATCCTTGGATCAAGTTTAAGTGCGTATGCACAAGATCCAGAAGACGCATTAAGGTTGTCTTGGTTTCATCCAAGCGGAACAACAAGAAGCAATGCATTGGGTGGAGCGATGGGCTCATTGGGAGGAGATTTATCTGCCAATCACATCAATCCAGCTGGATTGGGTTTGTATAAATCCAGTGAAATTTTGTTGACTCCTAAATTTTTAGTGCAAGCCAATGATTTTAAATACCGAGGAACTAATAGTTCAAGCAATAACAACAACTCCTCTTTTGGATCCATTGGTATTGTGCTAGCCGATGGGCTTCAAAAGAACAATTGGACCAGCACCGCTTTCTCTATTAGCTTCAATCAAATCGCCGATTTTTCAAATCATATCAGATTTAGTGGTTTGAATAATTACAGCAGTTATTCTGAAAAATATTTAGAAGAATTAATTCGTGATGGAGCAGATACCTCAAGCGCATTGAACAATTATATTTTTGGTAGTTCATTGGCCTATAGAACTTATTTGATAGATACTACCGCCAATGCAAAAGGAGCAGTTAATGGCTACCAAAGTTTAGTTCCACTTACTGGCGTGAATCAAAACTACGATGCGCTTACCTCAGGCAGCTACAATGAATTGGCCTTTGGCTGGGCTGGAAATATGGCTGATAAATTATACTTGGGTGCAAGTTTTATCATGCCCATGATCAATTACAATAAATCCTTTTATTATTCAGAAACAGATGCTACCAATAATGCAAATAATGATTTTGCTAGGTTTTCCCTCCATGAAGATTTTAGCTCAAAAGGTTGGGGTATTGGGGCAAAATTTGGTATCATCTACAAACCAGCGTCTTATTTAAGACTGGGTTTTTCTTTGCATACCCCTCAATTGATTTCTTTCAAAGACATCATAAGTGTGGACATGACCACCAATACAGAAAAATATGCAGGTACGCAATCAGCTAGTTCCAATGAATTAAACAATGGCTATCCGGGAGAAAGAGATTATGCCGTCGCTACCCCACTTAAATCTAATTTTAGTGCCAGTTATTTTTTCGCGGCACCTAATAAACCCGCTCAACCACTTGGCTTTATTAGTGCAGATATAGAATGGGTGAATTATGCGGGCACACGTTTTTATGGCAATACTTATGATGACGTAACTACTGCCTATTATGAAGATTTAAATAATACAATTAAGTCGATTTATAAAAATAATCTAAACATCAAACTTGGGTCTGAATTAAAATTAAATGGCAACTGGATGATTAGAAGTGGCGCAGCATATTATGGTAGCCCTTACAAAGATGAATCTCTAAAAGCTTCTAGATTGGTGTTAAGTGGCGGCATTGGTTATAGAACCAATAGACATTTTATTGATTTTACCATCATCAACAGCAGCACTAAAGACGCTATTTTCCCTTACCGATTGAATGATAAAGCAAATACTTTTGCCAACATGACTGGAAATCAATTGATCTTTAATATTGGTTATGGTATAAAGTTCTAAGCAATTAGATAAAAAGAGAAAAGCTTAAATACAGAAAGAATAAAAAAATCGAGTTTATAAGAATTCAAACTTCTATACATAAAAAAACCTTCCCAAAATTGGGGAGGTTTTTTTATGAGATCTATGATTATAAAATTTTTCCTATTTTAAATCGGTGACCTTTAATCCTTGGTTCACTTTAATATCTGTGTACTTCACATTAATTTTCATCTGACCCATATCTATTGTCATTTCAGAAGATATTTGAATACCATTGACTGTTTGATAAGCATTGTAAAATTGTTGCTGGGTCATAGTGCCTCTTCCAGGTACTTCTTCCGATTTGGAAGTTTTCAATAATAAGAATGTTTTAGCATCATAAAAGCGGTGTGACACTTTCTTAGAAGGGGTCGTTACTTCTACATCTATCGCATCTTTACCATTCACTTTATCACCACCTACAATTTTTAAACCATAACCTTTTGCAAGGTACAATTGCTCTGGTGCAAGTGAGGCAGATTCATCTAAGCCTTCTTTTAAATCATCGGTCATAGGCGCTTCCTGTCCTTGTTGTGTAACAGAATATTTTCCATCCACCACTGCTTGACGCATGATGGCCATACCTCCCATGGACATGGTCGTAACTGAATTACCTGGAACTAAAATGGTTTGTTTCATTTCTAAAGACTGACCCATTACACTGGCCGTTCCTTTTAATTGTACATCTTTTAAGTTGTTTAAAGCTTCCTTGGAACCAACTGCAGCAATGGCTTTTTCCATTAAAGCAGGAGCAGATAAACTTAGATCTACTTTAGCCGCAACTGGTGCAGCTATTTCATTGCCTTCAATATCAAAGTATTTTACTGGACCATATTTTTCTAAGCCCTTTGCTATTTGTTTTGCATTGCCTACAATCACAATATGCATTTTAGCAGGATTCAATAAAGCAGTAGCCACTTCTTGTACTTTGGATGCATTCACTGCAGCTAAATTGGTTAAATATTTTTGATAATAATCTTCAGGCAAATGATTCACTGCAATAGATAAAGCAAAATTAGCAATCGTATTAGGACTTTCTAAAGAACGTGCAAAACCTCCAGCTAAATAATTTTTCATTCGGCTCAATTCTGTATCCCCCACTTTTGTATCTCTAATTATATTTATTTCACGTAATAATTCCTGAATGGAACTATCTGTTTTTTCATTTCTAACTGAGGACTCAGCACTGAAAATTCCTACTTGTTTATTTGGCTTCATTGATGAATAAGCACCATAGGTAAATCCATGCTTTTCTCGTAAGTTGGCAAATAATCTACCAGAGAACCCTCCTCCTAAAATATTATTCATCACATTTGAAGGAATGTCATTGGCAGACCCTTTTGTAAGGTTAACAGTGGAGGCAATAGCTACCACGCTTTGAACAGAGGCTGGTCTATCCACAATTGCCACATAGGTGGTAGCAGGAATAACTGGTTTTTCAAAAACAGGGTTTGAATAATTACCCTTCGCCCAAGCACCAAAATTCTTTTCTGCAAGCGTCTTGGCGTTGGCTGGATCAATATCTCCTACAAAAATTAAATACGCATTATTAGGTATCCAATAGGTTTTGATAAAGTTTTTTACATCCTCCACTTTTACAGCATTCACTGTTTTAGTAGTGGTAATTTCTCCAAAGGGATGATTCGCACCGTAAACTAGTTTCTTCATTACATTATTTGAAATAGCATCTGCATCATCTTTATTAGATTCAATGCCAGAAATAGTTTGCTTTCTAAGTTTTTCTAATTCATCTGCATTTAAAGCAGGATGTAATACTACTTCCGACATCAACTCCATTAATTTAGGGAAATTATTTTTAAGTGAACTTGCCGAAGCAGACCCACTAGAGGTAGATAAACTACCTCCTAAAAATTCAACCGCTTCGTCTAACTCCGCTTTTGATTTAGTGGTAGTACCTCTTTTAAGTAATTGACCTGACATATCAGCCAGTCCTGCTTTATCACCTTCTTTAAAACCATCTACATCCAAAGCCAGTGTTGCTGTTACTTTAGGCAATTTTGTGTTTTTTACCACAAAAACTTGCAAGCCATTGGCTAATGTAAATTTAACTGGACTAGCTACCTGTATTAAAGGTGCTTTACCAGGAACGGGTGACTTGGTTCTATCTACTGTTTGTGCCATTGAAACTAATGGCAAACATATAAAAGCAATGTATATCTGTTTTTTCATAAAATTATTTTTTGACTCATTAATTAGTCTTACTTATTTAGTATTTTTTTCTTTTGGTAAATAATGAAGTACCACCCTATTGTCTTTGTTTAAATATTTTTTAGCCACTTTTAATACATCTTCTCTTGTCACCTTATTGTATTTTGATAATTCGGTATTTATTAAATTCGCATCCCCGAAATAGACCTCATTATTGGCCAAACTTTCTGCAATACCTGCCATAGTTGCCTTGCTATCTACTAAATCGGTGGTAATTTGATTCTTCACTTTTTGAAACTCACGCTCTCCTACTAAACCTGATTTTAATTCATTCACCACACTATCCATGCTAGTTTCCAAGGTTTCAACCTTAACACCCATATTGGCAATGGTCAATGCTATGAATAAACCATCATCTTCATTGAAGAAAGGAACCGATTGTGCAGCGGCAGCCAATTGCTTATTATCTACCAAGGTTTTGTTCATTCTTGAGGAGGCTCCTCCTGATAAAATGGTAGATAAAATATTAAAAGCATAATACTCATCTCCGCCTTGCTTAGGTGCACGATAAGCATGAAATATAGCAGGTAGCTGAATATTATCATATACATTGTCACGCACTTCCCCGCCTAAAGGAGGCTCTTTAATACTAGGGCGATAAATAGGCAAACTGCCTTTTGCAATAGGACCAAAATAGGCTTCTATTTTCTTCTTAAGTTCTGCTTTGTTGATGTCTCCTGCTATGGACAAAACGCAATTGTTGGGCACATAATAGGTTTTATAGAATCGTATAAACTCATCTAATTTTGCCGCATTTAAATGGTCCATGCTGCCTATTGGTGACCATTTATAAGGATGGACTTTATAGGCTCTTTTTAACATTTCAGTTAAGAAAGAACCATAAGGACGGTTGTCCATTCTTTGACGTTTTTCTTCTTTTACTACTTCACGTTGTGTATTCACACCAATTTGTTCAATTTTAGCATGCATCATACGCTCACTTTCCAACCACAAGCCTAAATCCACTTGATTGGAAGGAAGTAATTCATAATAAAAAGTACGGTCTTGTGAAGTATTGGCATTTAAGGCGCCACCAGCGTTGGTCACATATTTATCAAACTCACCTCTTTTGATATTATCCGACCCTTCAAACAATAGATGTTCAAAAAAATGCGCAAATCCTGTTCTTGCAGTGTCTTCATTTTTCGAACCTACATGATAAAGCGCAGTTACTGCCACTACGGGTGCAGAATGATCTTCATGTAAAATAATTTTTAATCCATTGGGTAGGGTGTATTTTTCGAATTGAATGGTTTGGCTATTTGCCGGAGCTCCATTCAAGAAAAAAAGACTTGCCAAGAGGATCGTTCCTAATTTTTGCATACTTAAGTTTTTAAATAAAATGTAATGAATATACCATCGTATTAATGGCTCGATAATGAAATAAAAATAACGATAATTTAGATTGATTCTACTACTAAAATGTTAATTTCTAAAAATCTTAAACTTTTATAATAAAACAAGCTTTGGATGGATAGTAGCCGCGTTAAACCAGGTAATTGCTGGGTCTCTCTTGAACCAAGTCATTTGGCGTTTTGCGTAATGGCGCGTATTTTGTTGAATATTTTCAATGACTTTTTCCTTTGTTATTTTTTCTTCAAAATAATCTAGCCATTCGCTGTAACCCACTGTTTGCAAAGCATTTAGATGGGCAGAAGTTTGTAAACTTTTCACCTCTTTTTCTAAACCATCTTTGACCATATTCAATACCCTAGCATTGATTCTATAATACAATTCCTCCCTTGGTAATTCTAAACCTATTTTCACCATTTTAAAGGGTCTTTCCACCGCTTTTTTATTTTGAAAACTGGTAATGGAAGTACCAGTTCCAAGCATTACTTCTAAGGCACGCATTAATCTTTGTGGATTTTTTTGCTCGCCTTTTACCCAATAACTAGGATCTTTTACAGCTACTTCTTTTTGCAACCATCTGAGGCCCAATTTTTCATATTGTTGGATGATATTTTCTCTGATAGAAGCCTCTATTGCTGGAATTAAATCTAAACCTTCACAGAAAGCTTTAATGTATAAACCAGTTCCACCTACCATGACTACACTATCCTTTTTTTCAAACAAGCTATTTATTTTATCCAAGGCCCAGTTTTCAAAATAGGAAGCATTGATTGCTTCTGTAACGGAATGACTAGCAATAAAATGATGCGTTACTGAATTTAGTTCATCTACACTGGGTCTGGCTACTCCAATATTCATTTCTTTAAAACATTGTCTTGCATCTGCAGAAATAATTTCAGTATTCAATGTTTGCGCAAGTGCTATGGCAAAACTTGTTTTACCTACTGCCGTTGGGCCCATTACGATATAAACAGTTTTGGACATATAAATGAACTACTACATTAAATTTGACAACAACAACGGCTATGAAAAATACTAAAATGCTTCTCCCTCAAAAAACTCAGAACCAGACTCATTATTTCCTTCCTCATCAGATGCATCCGCAACTTCTCCTTCCTCATCAGCGTCTTCTCCTTCATCAGATGCGTTCGCATCTTCTTCTTCTCCTTCTTGACCAAAACCTTCTTTGGCTTCAGATAAATCATATTTCTCTTCAATGTCTGCAAATTTTTCTCCCAACAATCCTTTGGTACCATATTGCATGGGCCCCACGCCTTCAATTCTACTCACCATGGGATAATCCAAATTCATATCGGCGTCTGCATTTTTAATCACTTGAATCAGCTCAATTAAAAAAGACCAGGACTTAACAAAATCATACAAATAAATAAAATGCTGATTGGTATCGATGATCTCAGTGCCAATAAGGGTCTCTTCCATTAACAAAGGAGGCACCTTGTATTCTTTTTCATACACTTCCTTACTAATTTCACGCCCTCTTTGCCAAGTGTCGTTGCTTCTAAAAAAAGTAGCATCATGTTTTTGATCAAACTCAAATGCCCTTAATATTATTTGATGAAGGTCTGTAAAATTTTGTGAATGTTTCACCAAAATATCTCTATAAATTGCATCATCCTCCTCCCAATAAACCCTAAATTTTAATACTGCCATTTTGGTGATTTGAAACGCTAAATTACTATTTTATTGTAGGATATAAGCCTAGTTTTTGAGCTTCTTTTAACATAAAAGCATAAGCCGCATCATATTCATTGGGTATGATTCCATCCAAGATAGCTTCTCTTATGGCATCTTTGATGATACCCACCTGCTTAGAAGGAGTAATGGCAAACAATTCCATGATGATTTCTCCTGTAATGGGTGGTTGCCAATTTCTGATGTTGTCCTTTTCTTCTACTTCCTGTAACCTTACTTTCACATACTCAAAACCTTGTAAATAACGCTTTACTTTAATTTTGTTTTTGCTGGTAATATCCGCAGCACAAAGCAACATTAAAAAATCTATGTCTTCCCCTGCATCAAACAATAATCTTCGAATGGCACTATCGGTTACAGATTCCTTGGTCAATGAAATTGGTCTCAAATGCAAGGCTACTAATTTTTGCACCATTTTCATTTTCTCATTCAATGGCAATTTTAATTGTGTAAAAATTTTAGGTACCATTCTAGCACCCACCACTTCATGGCCATGAAAAGTCCATCCAAAACCGGTTTCGAATCTTTTAGTTTTTGGCTTGGCAATATCATGCAATAAAGCAGCCCATCTCAACCACAAATCATCAGAGGTGGCTGCAACATTATCTAGCACTTGAAGGGTATGAGAAAAATTATCTTTATGGCCAATGCCATCCAATGTTTCAGCTCCTTCTAATGAAAGTAATACTGGAAAAATATGTTTCAACAAGCCTGCTTCCTTTAATAAATACCATCCTTTGGAAGGCGTATTGGTCATCATTATTTTTTGCAGTTCATCGGTAATTCTTTCTTGAGAAACAATTTTAATTCTATCTGCCATTTTTTGTATGGCTAAAAATGTTTCGGGAGTAATGGTAAAGTCCAACTGTGTTGCAAAACGAATAGCACGCATCATACGAAGCGGATCATCGTCAAAAGTTTGTTCTGGCGCTAAAGGGGTTCTTAATATTTTACTTTCTAAATCTTTTACTCCTCCAAAAGGATCAATCAATGTGCCAAAGTTTTTTTCACTCAATTCCACTGCCAATGCATTGATAGTAAAATCTCTTCTGTTTTGATCATCCTCAATAGTGCCTGGACTTACTTGTGGTTTTCTACTGTCTTTAGAATAGCTTTCTTTTCTAGCACCTACAAATTCAATTTCTATCGAATCCATTTTAACTTGTGCTGTTCCAAAAGTTTTAAATAAAGAAACAGGAGGCTTAGGTTTGAATTGATTAGCAAAAGCAGTAGCCAAGGCCAATCCATCACCTAAACAAACAATGTCAATATCCTTAGTTGGACGATCCAAAATTTTATCACGCACAAATCCCCCTACTGCAAAAGCAGGCACCCCTAATTTAGTGGCTTCCTGGGCCACTACATCAAACAGGGCTTGTTCTGAGGAGGTAAATTTTATTTGCATCTGCACAAAAGTACTAATGTTGTAGCACTTGTAATAAAGGACCTGCCAATTGTTGAATTTGAATGGAATGGGCACAGTTAAAATGCATCAATGGACATTTTTTTTGACCATGCAAGCCACAAGGACGACAAGCTAAGTTTTCTTGTGTTTGCACAATAAATGACTGATCAGACAAGGGGCCATAACCAAAAGCAGGAACGGTCGAACAATAAATGGCCACCACAGGCGCATTCATAGCCGAGGCAAAATGCATGGGTGCAGAATCATTGACATAATTTAAGATCGCTTTTTGTTGCAAGGCAGCTGATGCTAAAAATCCAAGTTCGCCTGCTAAATTGATATACCGCTTTTTTTCATTTGGTAGCAATTGCTCCAAAATTTGATCAACCATAGTGCGGTCACCAGGGCCACCCAGTAAGTAAATAGGCCCTTCAAAAGGGAGGGCATTTAAAAAATGGGCCCAATCGGCAATAGGGTATTGCTTTGTATACCAAACCGAGGCTGGTGCCATACATAAATAAGGTTGCCCTTGGTATTTTTTTACTTGCTCATAATCAGCAGCAGTGGGATATAATTTTGGTTTAGCTAAAACAACAGGACCCAGCGCTTGAATCAACTGAAGGTTTCTATTGATTTCATGCCTACCCGCTTCAATCTCTAAATGCTGGATGGAATGGGTGAATAAAAATGAAAAAGGGTTTTTATTAAAGCCTATTTTAATTTTCGCATTGGAAAGCGCCGTCCACAAACCAGTAGCAGCAAAACGCTGAATATTTACCACTGCATCATACTTAGCATTTCTTATTTTAAATAAAAGCTGTAACCATAGAATGTATTTTTTCTTTTTTTTATTCCAAACAATAACTTCATTGATAAAAGGATGTTCAGTAAATAGAGCCTCATTGCCTTGACGAACTAAGATATCAATAGCTGAAGTTGAAAATTTTTCATGTAATGATTCAAGTAAGGCAGTAGCCAATACTACATCTCCAATAAAAGCCGTTTGTATCACCAATATTTTTTGCATGAGGGAATTAAGGTCTAATGATGATAAGCTTGCCCTCTTGGTCCCATTGCACAATGGAAGAAGGTTGGGCCAATGTTGTTTCTTCTTGTCGATGTTTGACCACATAATCCACTCCTTCTATTATGTCCAAAGAAATATCTCTAAAACACAGTGGTGTTGGATAACCGGAAATATTAGCAGAAGTACTTACCAAAGGTTTGCCAAATTGTTTTATAATGGCTCTACAAAATGGGTCTTTGGTGATTCTAATAGCAACCGATTGATCAGTGGCTATTAAATTACTGGCTAATTTTTTTGCTTTTTGATAAATGACTGTAGTGGGTTTATGAATGCCTTTTATGTAATCAAATATTTGTAACTGCGCATCTTCCACATAATTTAAAATGGATTGTTCTTCCTCTACCAAAACAATCATGGCCTTGGTATCTGCTCTTTTTTTTAATTCAAAAATTTTTGTTACTGCGGTTTCATTGGTGGCATCACAGCCAATACCCCAGACCGTATCGGTGGGATAAAGAATGATGGCTCCTTTTTGAAGGGCAGCCAAACAAGCTTCTATATCTTCTTCATAAACAAACATGTTGCAAATTAATCAATACTTATAAATAAATGAGGGTTCATTATTGTGTATAAGAAACTACAAATATTTATGGCCTAGTTTGTAATTTCGCAGAAATAAATTAAAATGGAATTAAAAAATAAGATTGAAGCGGCCTGGGCAGATCGTGGTTTATTAAAGGACGAAAACTATAGCAATGCTGTTCGCGCGGTGATTGAGGAAGTAGACAAAGGTAGATTAAGAGTGGCTGAACCAAAAGACCATGGGTGGGTGGTAAACGAATGGGTTAAACAAGCCATTTTATTGTATTTCGCTATTCAGCCCATGAAAACCTGGGAATTGGCTCCTTTTGAATTCCATGACAAAATGTTGCTTAAATCTAATTATGCGGCCTTAGGGGTAAGAGCAGTACCCCATGCAGTGGCTAGGTATGGTGCCTACTTAGCAAAGAATGTGGTCTTGATGCCGAGTTATGTAAATATTGGTGCCTTTGTAGATGAGGGCACAATGGTAGACACATGGGCTACGGTAGGTAGCTGTGCTCAAATTGGAAAAGGTGTTCATTTAAGTGGAGGCGTGGGTATTGGAGGCGTTTTGGAACCTTTACAAGCAAGCCCAGTAGTAATAGAAGATGGCTGTTTTATTGGCAGCAGATGTATTGTTGTTGAAGGGGTGCATGTGGAAAAAGAAGCCGTATTAGGTGCCAATGTAGTCTTGACCCAAAGTACTAAAATTATAGATGTAAGTGGACCAACGCCTATTGAATACAAGGGCCGTGTACCTGCCAGAAGCGTTGTGATTCCTGGCTCTTACAGAAAAACCTTCCCAGCAGGAGATTACCAAGTAAGCTGTGCCTTAATCATTGGTCAAAGAAAACCAAGCACCGATTTAAAAACCAGCCTGAACGATGCCTTACGTGATTTTAATGTAGCGGTATAGATTCTTTTTAAAAAATTTGGGGTGACCAGGACAAGTCCCGACCACCCCGATTATCCTTCCCCCAAAGGATAATTATGTTTAATCATCTAAATATTTTATTAAACGGTATAGATATTTAATAAATTATTAATATGAAAATGTAATTTTATTTAACTCAACAAATATTTATGTTTGTTGAGAGTTATTCCAAACGAATAGAAAAGTTTCTAGAGAATTTTCTTATTTCTAATTAAATATTTATTAAAGAATATATTACATATCTATAAAATATAAAATATTAAAAAAACACATAAGAAATAAACCTATTGTTTAAATTATCCTACATTTGACTATGGGGATGAAACAATTATTATTTTTTTTAATGCTACTTCTTAGTGGCTTATTTGCGAATGCATCTTCTAATACAGGTCTTAAACCATTCCAAAAACAGGATATTGCCCTTTTAGATCTATTATCTAAAGACAGTGTCAACTCCTTAAACATTCAACTTAATTCAAGTATTTACCAGTTTGGTTTAGACCATCGGGAATTTAGAGATATAGCCTTATTGAAGCAAAAAAAGGAAATTTGGCTACAGCCCCTAGGTACAGGAAAACTATTTAAGGTCAATAAAACAAACAGGGGCTATGCGCTTCAAAGATTAGATTCCACCATCCATTCAGGTATAAATTTTAATAGCCTCAGTTTTAGATTGCATGATACCCTATTTCAATATGGAGGTGCTGGATTTTGGTATGTTCGAGGCATTATCACTTATTTTAGTACTACCACCCATGAATGGGAATTGTACCCAAGCCATCAATTAGTAAATGGTTATGAAGGAATCAATCATTTTGTTCTTTATCATTTAGATACCATTAGCCAAAAAATATATTCAACTGGGGCAGTCAATTTAAAAGATGCCCCTTATGATATTTCTTATTCCGTGGTAGACAGCGTTTATGAATTCAATTTCAACACTAAAATATGGAGCAATTTAGGTCCAATCAATCCCGAGTTAAAAAAAATTATTGATCAAACTAATTTTTATAGTTACCACATGGGTAAACTTGTGTTTGTAAGAAACTATTTTAATTGGCTTTGGGTAGATTTTGAAAACAATACATTTGGCAATCTTAAAATAGAAAAAAATTCAGAAGCCAAACAAAAATGGCTGAATTTATACAATTCAAAATCTCCTTACCAAGATCTACAATTTAACTTAGGTACAACTTGCTATCTGATCAAGCTAGATCCTGATTTAAACACCAGCTATTCCACATTCACCATTAATAAAGAAGATATTGATTTATCCGAAGTCAAATATATATATAAGAAAAATAATTTCATTGTTGCTTTTTATTTAAACACCATAGTGCCTTTTTTCACCCCCAATGTGTATATATTAATCATTATTACAATTATTGTATTCTTTGTTGTTTACCGTGAAAGAAAGAAAAGAGTCCCTAAGGAAGTCATTGCCATTTTAAACATGAATTTTGTAAACTCATTGACCATTATTGAAAAAGAATTGGTACAAGTATTGTATCAACAGCAATTGAAGGGGGAAGAAATTTCTCCAAAATTGATCAATAAAATTATTGGTGTTCAACAAAAAGATACCCTAACACAGAACAAAAGCAGAAGCGATCATTTCTTGAAAATAAATCAGAAATACAAATTAGCTACCCAACAAGATTTACCGCTTATTGTTAAAAGCCGCGATAGTATGGATAAAAGACAATACAATTATGGCTTAGAGACCAGCTACCTAGAAGAATTGGGTAAGCATTTTAAAAGCTAAACCACCAGTAAGCTACAGCCCCTTCTTTCACTGGCATCAACTCGACCAATTACTTTAAAACTGCCATCGCCAAAAATTTCTCCTAAGTCCTCTGTGGCAATAAAACTACAGCTGTAGATATTGGCTAAATCAATGATGTGCAAAACACCCCTACCAGTTTCTTTCAAGGCCAATGGATCTTCTTCATCTGCCACCAATACCTTCATCCAAGGTGGACATTTAAATAGGCCATCTTTAAGCGCATAAGCTTGGCTAAGCAATTCCGTCATACCATATTCTGATTGAATATTTTTAGTGCCTAGGTTTTTTGATAAAACCTCATGTAATTCTTCCCTGGTTAATTCTGTTTTTCTTCCTTTCATTCCGCCGGTTTCTAACACTGTGGTATGAATTAATTTTTGTGGGAACGACTCAGCAAAATCAGTCAAAGCAAAGCTTACTCCAATTAGCCAAACGGGTTGTTTTATTGCTTCTAGTTTTTTAATGGTTTGATCTAATTTTTTAAAATCATCTAAATAAAAACCACTGTCGGCATGATTAGATGCTTTGATCAAATGATCCACCATATAAACTAAGGAAGAATGTTTGCGCTCTAAATAAGAAGGCAACAAACCAAGTATGCAATAATCACTTGGAGCGCCATAAAATAAATTAAAACAATTTAAAAAACTTTGCTCATACAAATTTGCATCATGCACCCAATGTTTACTTGCTACATCCTGCGTAGTGCCGCTACTTTCAAATAAAGTATTGGGAATAGGACCTATCAAAATTTCCTGTGTTTTATAAAAAGCTATGGGTAAAAAAGGAATGGTGGTCAAATCTTGAGCTGCTGTCTTGTTGAGGTTCACCCACTGTTGATATACATGATTATAGGTAGCTTGCCAATCAAATATTTTTTTACTTACCCCATAGAAATCTTCCTTGGGCAAGGTCCATAAATCCTGTAGGTTGATGGGTGGCTTAATCACATTTGCATATTTAAACTTTGCAAAAGTATTCATTATCTAGTCATAAAAAGCAGTTCCATTGATTAGGTTTAAATAATCCCATAAAGTAGTATCTTGCATTGGACAATTTTAAATAAAACTTATGGCAAAATCTACCGCTAAAAAACCAGTAATTAAAGCAAAGAAGGAATTGATCGGCGCCAATGCTTATCAATTTTTAAACAATTATATCAATAATCCCTCCCCTGTGGGTTTTGAAACCAGTGGCCAAAAAATCTGGTTGGATTATCTTACAAAATATGTAGACACCACTTTCACCGACCCTTATGGTACCGCTGTTGGGGTCATTAACCCTAATGCACCATTCAAAGTGGTGATAGAAGCGCATGCCGATGAAATTAGTTGGTTTGTCAATTACATCAATGACCAAGGATTGATTCACTTAAAAAGAAATGGCGGCGTAGACCATCAAATTGCTCCATCGATGCGCGTTTGGATCCATGGAAAAAAAGGACCAGTAAAAGCAGTGTTTGGATGGCCTGCTATTCATACGCGCTTAAGCAACCCTGAACAAAAAGAACCTCAACCAAAAGTGGACAACCTTACTTTGGACTGTGGTGCAAGGTCTAAAAAAGAAGTAGAAGCATTAGGTATCCATATAGGTGCTGTGGTAACTTATCAAGAAGGCATGGATGAATTGGCTAACGATTTTATTATTGGTCGTGCTTTTGACAACAGAGTGGGTGGATTTATGATAGCAGAAGTGGCCCGTTTGTTAAAAGAAAATAAAAAGAAATTACCTTATGGTTTATACATTGTGAATGCAGTTCAAGAAGAGATTGGATTGCGTGGTGCAGAGATGATCGCCAGAAGGATCAAACCCAATATTGCCATCATTACCGATGTGACCCATGATACACATACCCCCATGATCAATAAAGCCATTGAAGGCGATATTGAATGCGGTAAAGGACCTTCTTTAGCTTATGCGCCAGCTATTCATAATAAATTATTGGCCATAGTGGAAGCTACTGCCAAGGCAAAAAAGATTCCTGTACAATTTAGAACCTTGAGCAGAAGCACTGGTACCGATACAGATAGTTTTGCTTATGCCAATGATGGTTGCCCTTCTGTATTAATTTCCATTCCATTAAGATACATGCATACCACGGTGGAGATGATTCATAAAAAAGACATTGTAGATACCATTCAATTAATGTACGAAACCTTATTGGCATTAACGCCTAAGACCAACTTAAGCTACTTATAATGTCAAGCCCCCACTTAAACATTGCTATCATTGATATGTATGATGGGAATACCAATGTGGGTATGGAATGTATTCAACTGCTTTTAGCGCATTGGAGCAATGATAGAAACGTACTTACAGCACAACAGATATTTAGACTACGAGATCATTGTGAAATACCAGATGATTCTTTCGATGCATATATTTCTACTGGAGGCCCTGGCTCTCCTAGCGATTCTGAAGGCGAGCAATGGGATACGCTATATACTCAATGGTTAGACCAAATGTTGGTATTAAAAAAACCAGTTTTTTTGATTTGTCATAGTTTTCAAATTGCATGCAGGCATTTTAATTTAGGAAAAATTAGTTTGCGTAAATCAAGACAGTTGGGCATACTCCCTGTACATCCAATAGTGTACAACGATTTATTTGAAGGACTAGAAGACCCTTTTTATACATTAGAAAGCAGGCTTTACCAAATTACAGAACCTAACGACACCTTAATCAATAGTATGGGGGCATGCATTATAGCTTTGGAAAAACAAAGACCCCAAGTACCTTTAGAGCGAGCTATTATGGGTATTCAGTTTAATGAATTTATGGCTGGAGTGCAATTTCATCCAGAAGGAGAATACCATATTTTACTTGATTATTTTAAAGAAGAGAAAATTAAAACTTCTATTGTAGAAGAATTTGGAATAGAAAAATGGGATAGGATGATTGATCATTTAAACGATCCTGCAAAAATTAAGTCTACTTTTCATACCATTATTCCAAATTTTTTAGATAAGGCATTAAATGTAAAATCATAAATTATAATTTCTATGATTGCTGCGCCGAGAGAAAACTTTAATGCTGCCTTTACCGAAGAAAAATACCAACAATATCTTTCTTATATCAACAATAGCTACCCCAATGCCTTGGAATTTAGAATTGCCGAAACACCCATTTTTATAGATGCCGTCTTTAGTGCTCAAATGATTGAAATAGGCAATTATGTGAATGAACAAATTTTGAGTGCTGATTTTAAAAAAAATACCCAAGCAGCATTAGATGGGCAAGCTAATACCCCTAATGAAACCAACCATCCCCATTGTTTAGTGATGGATTTTGCCATTGCATTAGATGAAAATAATAATTTAGTCCCTAAATTAATCGAACTACAAGGCTTCCCCTCCTTGTTTGCTTTTGAATTACTACAAGCGGATGCCTTGAGTCATAATTATAGCCTTCCCGAAAATTATAGCCCCTTTTTAAATGGCTATACGAAGGAAAAATACCTTGGCCATCTAAAAAAAATAATTTGTGGAACCCATGAAGAACACACCGTATTACTTGAATTATTTCCCCATCAACAAAAAACCAGGATTGATTTTTATTGTACTGAAAAATACATAGGCATACCCATAGTTTGCATTACCGAATTAATTCAAAAAGGAAGAGAACTATTTTACATTCGCAATGGATCTCCCATAAAAATAGAACGCATCTATAATAGAATTGTGATGGATGAATTAAATAAACAACCTGATGCCATCCAAGCAATGGGTAAAATTTTACAAAGCGATCTAGACATTAGTTGGGTTTGTCACCCCCATCATTTTTTTAGAATTAGTAAATTCTTACTACCTTTTTTGCATCATCCTTTGATTCCCAAAACGCAGTTTGTTCACTCATTAAATTCAATTCCTAAAAATCTGGGGTCCTATATTTTAAAACCGCTTTTTTCCTTTGCTGGTCAAGGGGTCATTATCGATATTCAAGCCGGCGACATTGAATCCTTAAACCATCCCGAGCATTGGATTTTACAAGAAAAAGTATATTACGCCGAATGTATCCAAACCCCTTCTGGTCCAGCCAAGGCAGAAATTAGATTGTTTTATTTTTGGGACGAGACTAAACAACAATACATCGCCACCTTTAATTTAGTCAGATTAAGCAAAGGCCTGATGATTGGCGTTGATTACAATAAAAACAAGCAATGGGTGGGTGGAAGTTTGGCTTATTTTGAAACCAAGTAAGCTATAATTGCAAATACTGTTAAAAGCAACTAAAACATTATTTTTGTAGTCAATACCGCATTTATGAAATTTATCAAGCACAGTATCACCTCTATATCTATTTTATTCCTTTTTTTGGGACTTATTTTCATCGCTCAAAATGTAAATGCTCAAGATGCAGGTGAAATTCAAGTGTATGGTTCTGCCACCACCCAAAAGTATACCACCATGATTGAATTGCATAGTAATTATACTTTTGAAGGGCCAAGATCTAATACCAACTACCATCCCTTTTTACAAACTTTAGAAGTAACCACAGGGCTTTCAAAAGACGCAGAATTGGGATTCTATGTTTTTACCTATAACCTAGATGGAAAATTACAATATACAGGTTCTCACATCAGACCAAGAATCAAAGCACCTGATAGCTGGAATTGGCCAGTAGGTGCAAGCTTATCCACGGAAATTGGATTTGATAAAGACCCATTCACTAATGATTTAGATTGGGGCGCAGAAATCAGACCCATCTTTGATAAAACAATGGGGGATCATTATTTGGCATTCAATCCTAGTTTGGGTGTTTCCTTTACTAATAAAGAAACCTTATTTGAACCAAATTTTAAATATGCTTATGCCAGTTCTCCTAAAGCCAATATTGGATTTGAATATTATGGCAATACAGGTAAATTATTTAGCCCTTATAAATTGCCCAATCAAGAACATCAGCTTTACCTGGTCTTAGATTTATTCTTGCACCCGCTGTATGAATTTAATTTTGGTATTGGCAAAGGCTTAACAGAAAGTTCCAACGGGCTCAATGTAAAATGCTATGTAGGCAGAAGAATCAATTGGAAACAAAAATAGATTTAGATTTTTTTCTATGCTTAGGAATTGCATTAAAAAATAAATAATCCAAGCTAATACTTGCACTATTATAAGTGGCTCTATTGGTCTGATTGACCAAGGGCAAACGGTAGCTCAAATTAAGTTTGGCTTGGCTATTAAAAATAAATTGAACTGCTGGGGCTATGTCTAAATAATTGGCCTTGCCTGATAATAAGCTTTGCCCAATCAATTCCAAATAGAGATTGACATTAGTTTGACCATAAGTGGTATACACTTTTGGATACATTAAAAACCCATTAGAAAAACTGTATTGAAAACCCGCATTGCCGTTGCTGGCCAAAGCATCCTGTTTCAATAAACTGCCAAGGGTTAAAGAACTAGCCCATTTATGTTTTAGTTGGGTAATGATCAAGCCGCCATGAAGCACTGATTCCTGCCCATCTAATAAAATTGAATTGGTTGGTATTGCATTGGTAGAAGCATTGATGGCTCTAAAAAATAAAGCCATTCTTAAATGTTCATAAACCGCATCTTTACTATAAAATCGATATTGGGTATACCATTCCCATGATTTAAAATTGGTACCTAAATGAGACATCCATTTTTTAGACCAACTAAATTCCAATTGTGTATTAAAATTATTTGAACTTTCTTTCCCTGTCATGGAGGCATAGGATTGTTTGATTAAAACAGACCTTGCCGGCATAATACTTGCAGGCTCACTGTTGACATACAATTCCTGTGCTTTTGAATCTAATGATTCAACAAAAATTACACCAAAGCATAAAATATAAATTGATAATTTTTTAAAAAAATGCATAAGATAGCAATGAAAAATTAAAAGTTTAAATAATAAATGCCTGCTGTTGGAAGTAACTCTTTATTTACAATAGTCACTTTTTGAGGATTTACTATATTCTTTGCACCAGTTAATTTCCACTTAAATTGATAGCCAACTAGGGAAACCACTTCATCATCGATTGCTTTACTCGTTGGAAAATTAGCAGTCATTTGCATCGTTTCTATAGCAAAACCAGCGTCATATACCGCTTCTCTAATTTGCTCAATTTTTACTTTATCTGGAGACTTAAAAGCCAAACTATAACTAGACTTGTCAATATCCACTTTCACTTCTGATACGAAATCCAATGCCGATAAAGCCTTAAAAATTGCCTTAGAACACATAGAGCAAGTAAGTCCACTGGCGACTAGTTCTACCGATTGTACTTGGGCAGTGGCACTTGAACTTAAAAAGAAAAATAAACCTATAATTAAATACTTCATATAAATAGTTTTTTGAAATAATAAAACATCATCAACTATCTATTATTTTAATTTAAATAAATAAAATAATTGATGATGTTTTTAAGCTTAGTGATTATTTGCAACAAGCGCCATCTTTGCAACATTTGGCATCCTTCTTGCAACATCCCATTTCTTTGTTATCGCTAGACATTCCTTTTTTGCAGGTTACCCCATCAGCACAGCAGCTAGCGCCTGGCTTGCAACAGCTTGCATTGTCTGCCACTGCAGTTTTACTCGTTCTATCATATTGGCAACACTCATCTAATTTACCATATGCCTCAGCAGTAGCTACTTTATGCTCAGTATCATAACCAGCAGCAGCCACCGCCGCTTCAATTTTATCTGTTGAAGTTTTATTGGCGTCAAAGGTTACTTTCAAAACATTAGCCACTTTGTCCCAATCAGCCGATGTTGCACCAGCTTGTTTAGCCGCTTTTTCAATATGGCCTTTGCACATTCCACAGTTACCTGCTACTTTAATTTGATTGACATTTTGTGCCTGTAAAGTAAAATTGGAGATTAAAATGAATCCCGCTAATAATATAAAATTTTTCATGACTTACTATTTAATAATTTTTAATAATGAACAAGGATGACCGAGTCTAATTTTTTAGACAGCAGGTCATTGGCACCAATGCAATAACACAAGTGCTTATTTTTAAAATCAAATTAAATAAACGCAGATAAACTCATAGATAGGAGGCCCTGTATCAATTAAAGACTTTTGAGTAATAAAAGTCTTGGTATTCAATGATAAAACAGGAATTGAATAATTTGTATAAGCTAGCTTATCAATGTTAAGATTTAATTGCTTAACAATCGAATTCGTAGTTATTTGAAACTGATGATTGTCTTGAGCTTTTAAATACACTGTTTTTTCAGAACAGCATAAGTCTTTTTTTGCAGGCTTTCCGCATTTGCAAGTTCTTGTCTTGCCTGCACAGGTATGGGTAGTGACCGTTGCACCAATACTCGCAATGGAATAAAGTAAAACTAAAAATATAGTGAACAGTTTTTTCATCAATACAAAGGTAAGGCCTTATTTGAATTCAGTATTATATTCTTTAAAAAAATGGGGTGATTTTAGTCAACCTTGCCAAAGACCAAGCTTGCCTTAATTAATGAAATTCCACCAAATACCTACCCTAAACCAGGTGCCGGTGCCTGGGTAATTTCTAGCAGTAAAATTATAACTACTGCCTAAGGCACTACTAGAACTTATTAATGTATTTAAATTTTCTAAGCGCACATAAGCCTTAAAGCGTTTGATCAATAAGTTTAAATAAGCATTGGCGGTGGGTCTATTGTGCAAGGTATAGTCGTTCTGCACATAAAACTGCCCAGTCAAAGGCATGTAATCATCTGCTTTGTAATCGGTATGATAAATGAATTCAAGCCCGGTAGACAAAAATAGATTCTTATAAAAATTACCTTCAAAGGCTAGCCTTTGTCTGGTCAACAAAAATGGTAGATGAATGGGCGCAGCAGGATCTACGGTTTGAAAATTCAATTCATTGTACCAATTCCAATAATTACTTAGCTTAAACTTATTGCTTGCTTGTATGCGCAAATAACTAAATGCTGGGGTATATACTGCTGGCTGAAATCCTACAGAAAAATACTGGCAATTATTGATCAACTCATAATTGGCAGATAAGTTCCATCCAGCTTTGCGATTACCTGTTTCTCCAGTCATTTTAATAATGTTTTCCTTTTGAATCTTAGTTAAAGAGGAGATTGGAAATTGAGTAATGCCTAAAAAATTAATGGAAGGAGTACGATTGCTATTTTGAAACGCAAGTCTTAAATAACTGCCATTTGTAGAAAGCAGCCTTGACAAAGAAAACTGTGCATCATAGTCTCCTGCATGGTATCCATTTAAAAACAATTTTCCAGCAGCTACTAAATCCCAATATTGATTTCTCGTTTTATTTTTATAAACACCAAAGGCATAAATATCATAATTGTTCCATGCTTTTTGATTGGCCAATGTGGTATTTAAATTGACATAGCCCTGCCCCAATTGTAAAAATTGATTGGCATTGTTTTTTTCTGGGTAACTGATGATGCTAAATTCATTGGTCACTACAGACCATGCATCTGCAAATTTAACTTTAGCATTAGTACCAATATCGTATTTATAATATTGAAGATAACTGGCCGCTATGGGTGCATTGTCTGTAAAAGAATATTCACTGGATTCATATTTTAGTTCATTTTGAAACCTTAGCCTTGGATAAAATAAATGAATTACTATGGTGTCTTTGACAATCGAATCCTTTTGACCAAGGTCGTAGGATTGACGCCACAATAAGGTATTACGCTTATATATATTACCCGTTGCTATAGCGGTATTGAATGGATTGGAAAAAGCTACCCCACTTACCCCCAATCTGGTTTCTAATTCATAGGGATTGTTTAAAGACAAACTATCTAATAAAGAAGCTTTCACCAGTCCACCATTTTCAGAAGAAGCTGCTTTATTGTTAAGCATCACCCAAAAAGACTCATAGCGCTTTCGTTTAGATTGATAATGAGCCGCAATGCGCATATTATTTAAATTCGCATTTTGATTTTTTACATTTCCTGGAGCATTGCTAAATCTATAGTCAAAAGAAAAATTAAGTTGTTGCTTATTATTTTGTGTATGCTTCACTTCTATCAATTGTTCGCCCTTGCCTCCTAATAAATAACCGAAGTCGGTATAAGGACGAGTAGTTTGATAAAATGGGGTGCCTTCTAAAGTATAAAAATAATTGTCATAAGCATGAAAGCCTGCATCAAAGCCTCCTTTTTGGATGGGTTCAAACAAATAAGACTTAGAAGCAGTACCTAAATTGCCTAAATTATAAGTAGTATAAGGTAAAGGATAATGTATAAAAAAATCATTGATACTTGAATCTAGTTTGAGCGGCTCATTGCTATTGTACAATTTGTAAAAAATGGTAATAGAATCGGCATTTTGGTCTCTCTTCTGCAAAGAATCCGATGATTTGCCTGCCCCAATCCCTGAGAAGCTACCAAGTTTATCAAAGCCTCCAGGTTTTTGCGCACTTAATTCCAACTGAATCAAAGTCAAAAAAACAATACCTAGTAAAAATGTTTTCAAAAAAGACATGCCTTGTTTTTTATGCAATTTCTTTTAACAATGCGCTAAATAGGATAGTCAACTTTGGTTCGGCTGCATGTGCAGCTGCTAAAACTTCTTCATGAGTAATCACATTGTTATCCTCTCTTATTCCTAAATCAGTTATTACACTCATAGCAAATACTTTCATACCAGCATGCACAGCAGCTATATTTTCTTGAACGGTACTCATCCCCACTACATCTCCCCCTATATTTTTAATTAATTTGTATTCCGCTTTGGTTTCAAAAGTTGGACCTGTCACCCCCACATAAACACCTTCATGTAGTTGTATATGATGGGTGGTAGCAATTTTTTTTGCTTTTTCAATAAAGTCAAATGCATAAGGCTCACTCATGTCAGGGAAACGCGTACCTAATGCTTCCTCATTTTTTCCAATGAGCGGGTTGATGGTGAATAAACTTATATGGTCTTTAATGATCATTAAGTCACCTACTTTAAAATTAGGATTCACTCCACCCGCTGCATTGGACAATAATAAATTATGAACCCCTAATAAACGTAAAACGCGAATCGGATAAACAACTTCAGTGGCACTATACCCTTCATAAAAATGAAAACGACCTTCCATCACCCAAACCTTCTTTCCATTCAAACTCCCTAAAATCAATCTGCCTTTATGTCCCTCCACGGTGCTTACTGGGAAATGAGGGATTTCACTATAGTCAATCGAAAAGTCTATTTGAATTTCTTTGGATAAATTACCCAAACCACTTCCTAAAATAATTGCGGTAGTAGCAGTCGAATCAATCTTAGATTGTATAAAATTTACAGTCTGCTCTAATTTTGTCATTAAGGGCGTGGCCATATTTGCTTTAATTTAACCACAAATATAACAAGAGCATGGGATTATAAGGCAAGATTCTAGGCCTTAGATGAAGTCGTTTCATGTTTTAACACCCAATAAGCAATAAAGGCACTTAAAAGCATAAAAAAGGCACCCAATAAAAATGCTGCACCTGGAAAATAGATATGGTGTGGGTCATTTTTTACAGAAAAATAAGAGGTCAATCCAATCATCATGGGTGGACCAACAATAGAGGTTAAACTTTGTAATCCTGTCAATGAGCCTTGCAATTCACCTTGTTCATTTCTAGGTACATGTACAGAAATTAAAGCTTGCAATGCAGGTCCAGAAATTCCACCTAAACAATAGGGGATTAAAAATAAAAACATCATCCAACTTTGAGCAGCAAAAGCAAACAAGACTAAACCAATGGCATATAAGGTAATTCCATAATACACACTTTTTTCATTGCCAATTTTTGGATTGATTACCCTAATTAATAAGCCTTGTACCAAACCCACTAGTAATCCAATGATGCCCAAAGAAATTCCAATGGTCTTAGGTGTCCAACCAAACTTACTAATATTGGCAAAGCTCCAATTACTTTGAACAGAATGCGAGGCCATGTAGATAAACATCAAGGAAATAATTAAGCCAAAAACTGAAGGGTATTTATTTAAATTTTTTAATGAACCAATGGGATTGGCTCTTTTGATGTCAAAGGCTCTTCGATGTTCCTTATCTAAAGATTCAGGCAAAATAAAATAACCATACAAAGCATTGATCAAGGCCAAACCCGCTGCCACCAAAAAAGGTATTCTTGGACCAAGTTCACCAAGCAAACCTCCTAACAAGGGTCCAATGATAAATCCAATCCCAAATGCGGCACCAATCATTCCAAAGTTTTTAGCTCTAGTTTTTTCATCACTAATATCGGCCATGTAAGCAGCCGCAGTGGTGATGCTTGAACCAGTGATGCCTGAAAATATACGGGCTACAAATAACCAACCAATGGTTGGTGCAAAGGCTAGAAAAATATAATCTATTCCAAAGCCCAATAAAGAAAATAGCAAGATAGGGCGACGACCATAACGATCGCTCAAACTACCCAATATAGGTGCAAATAGAAATTGCATAGCAGCATATATAAAGGTCATGTACATGGCTGGCTTTGCAATCGCACTAATGTCTGACCTATCTGTTATATGCATTAAGTGTTGTAACAACTGAGGCACCACAGGAATAATGATCCCAAGTCCGATAACATCCATCAAAATAGTTGCGAAAATGAAACCTACTGCCGCTTGCTTGTTACTAGCCATTGTATAAAAAAGATTTGAATGAATCTATCTTTCAAATATACATTTCCTAGTCAATATTTCAAAAAGCACTGACTAAAGCTTACAATTTGTTCATATCTAAAAGGGTAGCTCATTATCCTTCATTCCTAAACACCACCACCCCATCAAAAATATCTATCAAAACCTTTTTAGTCTTGTCAATCTCTGCACTCAATATTTTCTTACTAAACTCATTCACCACCATTTTTTGAATGAGTCGCTTCAACGGTCTTGCCCCAAATTGCATGTCAAATCCTTGCTCAGATAAATAATCTACCAAATAAGGGGTGAATTCTACTTGAAGTCCGTTTTCTGCCACCAAGGCCTTTAAATTATTCAATTGAATTTTAACAATAGCCGCCATTTGTTTTTGCAACAGTGGAGAGAACATAATAATTTCATCTACCCTATTTAAAAACTCTGGACGAATGGTTTGTTTCAACAAAGCCATCACTTCTATTTTAGATTGATTGGTTTTTTCTACTACATTTTTATCCGTGACCCCTTCAAAGGCTTCTTGTATCAAATGGCTACCAATATTACTAGTCATAATAATAATGGTGTTTTTGAAATTTACCATTCTTCCTTTGTTGTCGGTCAAATGTCCATCGTCCAAAACTTGTAATAAAATATTCCAAACATCAGGATGTGCTTTTTCAATCTCATCCAACAACACTACACTGTAGGGTTTTCTTCTTACTGATTCGGTCAATTGTCCACCCTCATCATAACCCACATAGCCCGGAGGCGCCCCCACCAATCTTGAAACAGAATGCTTTTCTTGGTACTCACTCATATCAATACGCGTCATCATGGAATCATCATCAAATAAATAATTAGCTAACGCCTTAGCCAATTCTGTTTTACCCACTCCGGTCGTACCTAAGAAAATAAAGGAACCAATAGGTTTTTTAGGATCCTGCAAACCAGCCCTGCTTCTTCTAATGGCATCAGAAACTGCACTAATGGCTTCTTCTTGTCCTACTACTCTATGGTGTAATTCAGTTTCTAAATTCAATAATTTGTCTCTGTCCGACTGCAACATTTTACTTACAGGAATACCTGTCGCCTTGGCTACATTTTCTGCGATGTCTTCTGCATCCACTTCTTCCTTCATCAATCTTTTTCCATGCTCACCCATTTGTTGCAATTGCTTGCTCCATTCTACCAATTTGGTTTCTTGTTCTTTTACTTTACCATATCTTATTTCTGCTACTTTACCATAATCTCCATTTCTTTCAGCCACTTCTGCTTCTTGTTTTAATTTTTCAATCTCCGCCTTGGTATTTTGCACTTTATCGACCACTTCTTTTTCTTCGGACCATTTTGCTTTTAAAGTATCTTGTTGAACAGTTAAATTACTTATTTCAATATTCAATGCTTTTAATTGATCAGGGTTGTTCTCTCTCTTAATGGCCTCTCTTTCAATTTCTAATTGACGTATTTGTCTGATTAAAGTATCTAGTTCCTCTGGCATGGAATTCATTTCTAACCTTAATTTAGCTGCGCTTTCATCAATTAAGTCAATGGCCTTGTCTGGTAAGAAACGATCGGTGATGTACCTAGTCGATAATTCCACCGCAGCAATGATGGCTTCATCTTTGATACGCACATGATGATGGGTTTCATACCTTTCTTTTAATCCTCTCAAAATAGAGATGGCATCTTCCTTATTAGGCTCATCTATCATTACTTTTTGAAAACGACGCTCCAGGGCTTTGTCCTTTTCAAAAAATTTTTGATACTCATTTAAAGTAGTGGCCCCAATGGCCCTTAATTCTCCCCTGGCCAAGGCTGGCTTTAAGATATTGGCCGCGTCCATGGCCCCTTCGCCACCACCTGCACCCACCAAGGTATGAATCTCATCTATGAATAAAACAATTTCTCCATCGCTTTCCGCCACTTCTTTGACTACCCCTTTTAATCTTTCTTCAAACTCTCCTTTGTATTTGGCGCCTGCAATTAATAAACCCATGTCCAAAGCAAAAATAATTTTACTTTTCAAATTATCTGGCACATCCCCATTTACAATACGCATGGCCAAACCTTCTGCAATGGCCGTTTTACCCACACCAGGCTCTCCTACTAAAATTGGATTGTTCTTGCTTCTTCTTGAAAGGATATGTAAGGTTCTTCTAATTTCTTCATCACGTCCAATCACTGGATCTAATTTTCCTTTATTGGCCAGCTCATTTAAATTTTTAGCGTACTTAGACAAGGCTTGAAACTGTGTTTCCTGCGTAGCTGATTGAACCGTTTCCCCTTTCCTTAATTCTTTAATAGCAGTGACCAATCCTTTTTCAGTTAGGCCTGCATCTTTTAAAATTTTCGAAGCCGCATCATTCACTTGTAAAACAGCAATCAATAAATGTTCAACGGTGACAAATTCATCACCAAAAGTTTTAAGTGCCCCATTGGCTTTTAATAAAACACTATTTAAATCTCTGCTCAAATTAGAAGCAGGTTCTCCGCTTAGTTGCTTGGGCATGGTAGGAAGTACTGCATCTACTTTTTGCTGAATCAATAATGGATTCAAATTATTCTTCTTTAATAAAAATTCAGTAGAACTATCCTTGTCTGCTAAAATGGCCTTTAACAAATGAATAGTTTCGATGGCTGCATCTTTATTGTTGTAGGCCAATTGTTGCGCTGCTTGAATGGCCTCTTGTGCTTTGATGGTATATTGACTTAAATTCATAATAATGTTTATTTATAACAAGGTAGGTTCAAAACCGAGGCCAATCTATGATATCCGTTAGATTGTCATAAAATACCAAGTAAAACGGTAGTAAAGTCAGTTACAACAAGGTTTTTCTGCTATTTTTACATAGTTAAATTTTATTTTATAAACATTCACAGAATTACTTTGAACGAATTTTCAAATACCAAATTCATTAAAGAAACAGCGCTACAATTAGGGTTTGATTTCTGTGGCATTGCCCCTGCTAAGGAGCTTACAGAAGATGCACAGCGTTTAGAAAAATGGTTGGCCAAAGGATTTCATGGAGACATGGAGTACATGCAGAAAAATTTTGACTTAAGAATTGATCCTCGCAAATTGGTACCTGGTGCAAAATCGGTGATTACTTTTTTAAAGAACTATTACCCTAGTCAAAAAGATTTAGAAACAGGAAATAAACAAGGCGCAAAAATTGCCAAATATGCTTGGGGGGAAGATTACCATGAAGTGATTAGAAATCAATTGCATGAATTACTGGATCAATGTAGAAAAAAAATTGGGCCGGTAGAAGGAAGAGGCTTTGTAGATTCTGCACCTGTACTAGAAAGATCTTGGGCACAATTGGTGGGTGCAGGCTGGATTGGTAAAAATGGAAACCTAATTCGCCCTCAAGCTGGTTCTTTCTTTTTTATAGCCACTTTGATTGTTGATTTGCCTTTACATTATGATCAGCCCATGGTTAAAGAATATTGTGGCACTTGCACTAAATGCATCGATGCTTGTCCAACGCAAGCCATCTTACCTAATAAAACCATTGAAGCCAATCACTGCATTAGTTATTTTACCATTGAATTAAAAAAATCAGCAATCACTACCGATAAAAATTATAAGGACTGGGCCTTTGGTTGTGATATTTGTCAAGATGTTTGTCCTTGGAATAGATTCAGTAAGCCTCATGAAGAAATTCAATTCAAACCACTGGATGGTTTGTTGCAAATGAATAAAACACAATGGTTAGAAATAGAAGAAACTACTTTTAAAGCACGATTTAAAAATTCTCCATTGTTAAGAGCTAAATTAAAAGGTATCAAAAGAAATATAGCCTATTTAATGCGTGACTAAGGCATTGATTTTTGATTGATGGCCATTTGCAAATTTTGCAATTCCAATTCCATTTTAGCACCCAATACTTTATCATTCAAAAGCGTCTGAAATTTCTCCCATGGATACCATTTTACTTTTTGTTCAAAAGACCAATGGATAACATAACTACTGTCTTTTAATAAGGTCCATTCAAATTGCACTAAATAAGGGCGTTGTCCAGTGGCAACCCATTGATAATTGACGGAATGATCTGTTTTACTTAAGAATTGTACAGTTTGTGTGCCAATATGTGCAGTATTATTTTCCAGTACCACTTTATTTTCTTTCCAATCACTCATCCAAAGGCTCCAATGATTTAGATCAGCAACAAAATATGTAATTTTTTGTGGATCAGTTTTCATTTCAATGGCCCTAGAAGCAATCACAGTGGAAGGAAATAAAAGAGAGATCCCCGTGACCAGCAAACTCAAAATAACAATACTGATAATGATAAATTTGATGAAGTGCATTATTCCCATTTAAAAATTTTGAACGCAACGGCATAAACCACCACAATCCAGATTAATAAAATAGAAATGTCGGGCCAAGCAGCAATAAAGCCAGTGCCTTCAAAAGAGATGTTGCGCATGGCGTTGTTAAAATGCGTTAATGGCAATATTCTACAAAAAGGTTGCATCCAAGTAGGAAAATTATCAATAGAAAAAAAAGTGCCTGCCAATAAAAACTGAGGTAAGGTAATAATATTGGCTAAAGGGGGAATGCTGCTTTCGTTTTTAGCTACCCCACTTACTATAAAACCAAAGCCCATAAATAAAATCAAGGCAATAAAACTTAAAGCCATTATACTTGCAAAAGTAACCCAGCCATTGACAAGCGTAAACTTAAATGCAAAATGACCAATACCTATAATAACTACTGCAGTTATCAATTGAAACACAACTCTGCTCAATGCTTCTCCGAGTATAATGTATAATCTTCTTATCGGGGTGGCATAAAATCTTTTTAAAACCAACTGTTGTCTTAAATTAAAAAATAAAAATGCTACACCAAATACCCCAGCACTCAATAAAGAGAAGCCCATTTGACCTGGCAATATAAAATCAATGGTTCTGTAAATACGTCCAGGCACTTGTTGTACTGTATTATTGACCACTGCAATCGTAGGCGTATTGGGAAAAGTGGTTTGATTGATTTTGCCAATCACAGCATTTAAAATAGATTTGACCAATTGTATGTTCTGTGGATTAGCCGCTTCTGAGCTAGTTAAATTAATACTATAGGGAGCGCCTGGAATACTTGCTTTTTTTATAGCAATCATGGTCGTAATACGACCCTTGGCTAATTCTGTTTTAATTTTCTCCCCATCTGCCTGAATAAAATTAAGTCCAGGAATATTTTTGATCGCAACATAAACTGCATTGCTGGTATCTGAACTTTTGTCCATCACCACATTTACATTGATATTGCTTCCACTACTTAAAAATCCAAAAACCAAAATGAAAATTAAGGGGAAGGCTAAACTAAATACAACAGCTGATGGACTCCTAAAAGTAGCCCTAAGACTAGCTTTAGTGATCGACAATAGGGCCGTTATTTGACTATAAGATCGCATAGTTTTAAGGATGGTTCACTACAAAGATAGGCAATCGAGCTTGAGGTTGCCCCATCATTTGTTGGATGCTTTTAACTTGTTGAAAGGCTTGCCATTGATTGGCTCCTATTGCTTCTTTGATGGCTTTTATTTTCACACTATTCTCATAGCCAGTGATCAACTCTTCAATAAAAGATTTATTTTCTGGATACGACTTGATGCTGTATCCTTTAAGGTGTGCTAATTTTGAGGCTGCAAAGATGGCTTCATTTAAAGTAGCAATTCTATCCACCAACCCAATTTTTACAGCATCTGCACCAATCCATACACGGCCTTGTGCAATGGAATCTATGTAAGCAATTGATTTTTTTCGACCAATGGCCACTCTAGATTTGAAGGAAGCATACACACTGTCCACATTGGCTTGCATAAACCTTTGTTCGGTGGCATTTAAAGTACGGGTAGCAGATGGCATGTCGGCATACTGCGCAGTATTGACACGATCAAAAGTAATGCCCAACTTGTTTTTCATAAACATTTCAACATTGGGTATAACAGAAAAAACGCCAATAGATCCAGTAATGGTATTGGCATCTGCATAAATAGAATCTGCACCACATGAAATATAATAACCCCCTGAGGCTGCATAATTACCCATGCTTACTACCACTGGTTTCTCTTTTTTTAATAAATCAATTTCTCTCCAAATAATATCACTGGCTAACGAACTACCTCCTGGAGAATTCACCCTTACTACCACTGCACTAATAGAGGCATCATTTCTTAGTTTCTGTAACAACAATCGATAATCATCACTTGCAATGGAAGATCGCTGGTCTTTCCCCATTTCAATGTCTCCATCAGCAAATATTACAGCAATTTTACCACTACCTGAACCTCTCAAGGCAATAGAACCTGCATAATCACCCACACTTACAAATGAGATATTTTTTTCTTTTTGAATATGTAATTTTTTTGCCATCACTTTTTTAACCTGATCATCGTACAATAAACCATCCACTAATTTGTATTGTAAGGCGTCATTGGCGTTTTGAATTTTTCCTTCATTGGCCCATGATTTTAAAGTAGCTATATCTATTTTTGTTTTTTCAGCAACACCTATTAAAAAACTATGGTACAAGGCATTTAACCATACCCCAGTTTGCAATTTATTGGCATCTGACATTTGTGCGTATCTAAATGGTTCCGTAGCACTTTTAAATTTTCCAGCATAAAAAACTTCGGGCTTGATTTCTAATTTATCCAATAATCCTTTTAAAAACATAGTCTCGTAAGAAAATCCTTTGAATTCCAATCCTCCCGATGGATGCGTATAAATTTCATCCGCTGCATTTCCAATCCAATAACCTTTTTGTGTCATGGTTTCTCCATAAGCAAGAATAAATTTTTTCGAAGTTTTAAAATCTACCAAGGCTTTTCTAATTTCTTCTGTACTGGCATAGCCATTTGGATTTTCTTGACATTTAATATAGATGCCTTTGATGTTAGAATCTGTTTTGGCATATTTTATCAATCCTATCAATTCTGATAAACTTGGAATTTTCCCTTTCTTTTTATTGATGATTTCAGAAAAAGGATCCGATTTAGTTTGTTCTAAATAATTTTCAGCCACATCCACTACTAATACCGAATTAGGATCGATTGTTTTTTGTTCTTCACTGGAAAAACTTCCAGCGATACCAAAGAGTATTAAAATACCCAAAAAACTAAAGATGATCAATGCCAATAAAGAGGCAAAAAAGGTTTTGAAAAAAATTTTCATGGACTTGTTGAATTGATTTGTTCTATTTCCTAAAATAGAGGTCTCTAAAATAGGGTAAGGCTGTAAAATTATGGATATTTGAGCTACTTTCAGTATCCTTCTATGAATAAAGCATACCTCTTGATAGGCGGCAATATGGGCGACCGGTTGGTAAATTTAAAAGAAGTCATTACCCTATTAAATGATACAGCAGGTAGCATTGAACAAGCCTCCTCTATTTATGAAACGGCTCCTTGGGGGAATACACAACAGCCTGCTTTTTTAAACCAAGCATTATTGCTTTCAACTAGTTATGACGCCAATGAATTATTAAAAATTGCATTAGGTATAGAAGCTAAAATGGGAAGAATAAGGAGTATTCCCTTGGGGCCAAGAATCATGGATATTGATATCATTTATTTCAATAATGAAATCATTGAAACGAAACAATTAACCATTCCACATCCACATCTATCTAAAAGAAATTTTGTACTCATCCCTCTTGTTGAAATTGCACCCCATTATATTCACCCTCTATTGAACAAAAAAAATTCAATCTTACTTGCTGAAAGTACCGATGAAAGCCTTGTGCATAAAAAAATTAATTTTTAAGCAAGGCCCTACCTATATTTGAAACGAAGTACGAGCAAGCCTATGAAGCATCATTATATAGCCATTGAAGGAAATATTGGCGCAGGAAAAACCACCTTAGCTCAGCTATTGGCCAAGCATTACAATGCCAAATTGGTATTGGAAGAATTTGCAGAAAACCCTTTTTTAATCAAATTCTACGAGAACCCTAAACAATACGCCTTCCCTTTAGAATTATTTTTTTTAGCTGAACGTTTTAAGCAACAACAAGAATTAATCAAACCCAAAGATTTATTTCAAGAAGTCGCGGTCTCTGATTATGTATTTACCAAATGCTTGTTATTTGCCAAAGTGAATTTACCAGAAGAAGAATTTAGATTGTACCAAAAAATGTTTGATGTTTTCACCCAACAATTGACCCCTCCTGATATTTTAATCTACTTGCATGCGCCTGTGAATAAATTGCAATCCAATATTAAAAAAAGAAATAGAAAATTCGAACAATCTATTACGGATGAATATTTATTTAAAATTCAAGAAACTTACACCAGCTATATTAAACAACACCATATCAAAACAATTTTTATTGATGCAGTGAATGCAGACTTCTTATACAATGAAGCTCATTTTAAAGTTGTGGTAGATGCTTTAGAAAAAGAACTTGAAGATGGCCAACATTATTACAGTTTGCCTTAACTTTAGGCAATGGATACTACTGCAGCTCCAATCAAACAAGACCCCTTTACCGCTTTAAAGATTAAAGAATTTAGACATTTAATGTTGGGCCGTTTTCTATTTATCATGGGGCTTAGAATGATGGGCACTTTGGTGGGCTGGTGGATTTATGAATTGACCAATGCTCCCTTTGCCATTGGGCTCATTGGACTTGCAGAAGTGATACCTGCAGTTGCTTTGGCCTTGTATGCAGGACATGTGATTGATATTAGCGAAAAAAGAAAATTACTATTAAGAGGTGTTAGCTTGTATTGGATTTGTGCGCTATTGTTATTGGCCTTATCCATCTTCAATGACAAAACAGACAATAGCTTAAGTTTTACCAACCACAAATCATTGTTCATTGCAGTTTTCATTTATTTTCTAGTTTTTTGTACGGGCATCATCAGGTCTTTTACCGGCCCAAGCTTTGGAACCATTGTGGGTAATATCATTCCAAAAGAGGTATTGCAAAACGCCACTACTTGGAGCCAGGGGATTTGGCTGACTGCCTCCATATTGGGCCATTCCATTGTGGGTTTCATCATTGCAGGTTATGGACATACAGGTGCATTAATTACAGTGGTTTCGCTTGTTTCCATTGGTTATCTATTTATTGCTAAAATTAAACCCCTGCCACCACATGAAGATATAGTAGCCAATCAAAAAACTTTGGAAAGTGTAAAAGAAGGATTGCGCTTTGTATTCAACACCAAAGAATTGCTTGGTGCACTTTCTTTAGATTTATTTGCTGTACTTTTTGGAGGCGCCGTCGCTATGATTCCAGTTTATGCAGTAGACATTTTAAAAGTAGGGGCCATTGGATTTGGTTGGCTGAATGCCGCATCTGACATTGGTGCTTTTTTAATTATTTTCATGATCACTTTATTTCCCGTACATAAAACACAAGGCAAAAAATTATTATTGGCAGTCGGTGGATTCGGTTTGTGTATCATTGTATTTGCTTTATCCAAATTATTCTGGTTGTCCTTTGCGGCCTTGCTCCTCAGTGGAATTTTAGATGGCTTTAGCATGATTGTAAGAGGTACCATTGTACAACTCAAAACACCAGACCACATGCGCGGAAGGGTGATGAGCGTAAATTCCATGTTCATCAATAGCAGCAATGAATTTGGACAATTCGAATCAGGTGTAGCAGCTAAATTATTGGGGGTGATTCCTTCAGTTGTTTTTGGAGGGGTGATGACTATTATTGTGGTTGGTACCACTTGGTTCAAAGCCCCTTCTTTAAGAAAGATGGAATACTAAATATTTACAACTAAGGCGCAGTCAACAATCCATTCATAACATCATGCACGATGGGGCAGAACTCTACATTTTTCATCGTGATGGGTATGCGTTTAAAAAATACGTCTTCATCTGTATAAGGAAATCTTTGGCAATCGCTAGGTCTATGCTCATAGATACTGCAAGCATTGTCTGCCCCTAAAAAAGGACAGGGTTTGGTATTAGCCACATAATCTCCTTCCTGATCCATGGATAAATAAGTATCTATAAAAACAGTCTCTTTGATTCTTAAATATTTGCTGATTCTTTTGATGTCAGGCATTTTAAATCTAGGAGAATAATTTTTGCAACATCTAGCACAATCTAAACAGTTAATTTTTTCAAAAGCCGCCTCATGCAAGTCGGGCAATTGTTTTAGGATTTTACGCTTGTCTACCCGCTTTAAAAAATTTTGAAACTTTTTAAGCGTCTCTGGAGCGGGTAATTCGTATAATTGTTCAATAGATAGGGCCATAATAGTAGGTCAAATATAAACTATTTAGCCCTCATCCACAAGCTTTCCCCACCATCTGCCAAGTGAACAAATAAAGGTTAGTTTTTTTGTATCTTCGTATCCATTTTTAAACTACCCTATTTATGTTGCAATTGAACACCAACGGAGCAGAATTTATCAAAAGACATATTGGCCCCAATGCCCAAGACACGCAAAAAATGTTAGACACCATTGGTGCTAAATCAATTGATGAATTAATTGAAAAAACTATTCCAAATACTATTCGTTCTAAAAAACCCATGCAAATTCCAGAAGGCCTTTCTGAATTTGAAATGTTGCAGTCACTAAAAAAAATAGGAGAGAAAAATATTGTAGCTACCAATTTTATTGGACAAGGTTATTATGGCACTATCACACCTAGTGTGATACTTCGAAATATTTTTGAAAACCCAGGCTGGTATACGCAGTATACTCCTTACCAAGCAGAAATTGCACAAGGCCGTTTAGAAAGTTTATTGAATTTCCAAACTATGGTTTGTGATTTAACTGGAATGCCAATTGCCAATGCTTCTTTATTAGACGAAGCCACTGCAGCTGCAGAAGCCATGGCCATGATTTTTAATCATGTGAATAAAACAGATACCATCACACAACCTAAGTTTTTTGTAGACAGTGCTATTTTCCCTCAAACCAAGGGGGTATTAGTTACAAGAGCTGCTCCTATTCATATTCAAGTGGAAGAAGGCAATTATCAAACTGCAAAAATTGATACTACTTATTTCGGTGCCATCTTACAGTATCCAAACAACACAGGAAGCATTGAAGACTATACTACCTTTATTGATCAAGTGCATCAAGCAGGTGGCTTGGTTATATTAGTAGCCGATATTATGTCGCTTACTTTATTAAAAAGCCCAGGTGAATTAAATGCAGATGTAGCGGTAGGTAATACGCAACAATTTGGCGTACCCATGGGATTTGGCGGACCACATGCTGCCTACTTCGCCACCAAGGATGAATTTAAAAGAGGTATGCCAGGAAGATTAATTGGCGTAAGTATCGATGCCCAAGGTGGTAGAGCTTTGAGAATGGCATTACAAACAAGAGAACAACATATTAAAAGAGAAAAAGCTACTTCTAATATTTGTACGGCACAGGCCTTACTTGCCAATATGGCGGTGATGTATACTATTTATCATGGACCAATTGGTTTGAAAAAAATTGCTCAAAAAATTCATGGCTTAGCACAAAATTTAGAAGCTCAATTAATAAGCTTAGGCATTACACAAGCCAATAAATTTTATTTCGATACTTTACATTTAACTGGATTTGATATAGCTGCTCTGCAAAAAGAAGCTTTAGCTGCTGATATTAATTTCCGTTATTTCAATGATGGCAAAAACGATCATACGATTACCATTACCATTGACGAAACCATTTCTTTAAGCGATATAGAAAAAGTGGTTGCCTTATTTGAAAAAGTAACGGGTAAAAAAGCAAGTGGCAAGGCAGCAAGTGCAGCTTCTATACCAGCATCTCTTGTTCGTAGTTCTTCTTATCTACTGCATCCTGTATTCAATACACATCATAGCGAATCACAAATGATGCGCTATATCAAACAATTGGAAAATAAAGACTTGTCTTTAAATACAAGTATGATTAGCTTAGGTAGTTGTACCATGAAATTAAATGCAGCTACTGAAATGATTCCAGTAAGCTGGCCTGCATTTAGTACCATGCACCCTTTTGCACCAAGTAGTCAAACTTTAGGTTATCAAGAAATGGCCACAGAATTAAGTGCCTACTTATGTGAAACCACTGGCTTCACCGCTTGTAGCTTACAACCCAATAGTGGCGCTCAAGGTGAATATGCTGGTTTATTAACTATTCGTGCTTACCACGAACATCATAAGCAAGCTCATAGAAATATTGTGCTCATTCCTATTAGTGCTCATGGCACCAACCCTGCTAGTGCGGTCATGGCTGGATTTAAAGTGATTGTAGTGGCTTGTGATGCAGCAGGTGATATTGATGTAAATGATTTGAAAGAAAAAGCAAACTTACATAAGGACAACCTAGGTGGACTCATGATTACCTATCCTTCTACACATGGTGTGTTTGAAGAAACCATTATTGATATTTGTGATAGCATTCATGCATTGGGAGGACTTGTCTATATGGATGGCGCGAATATGAATGCGCAAGTAGGTTTAACTAGCCCAGGCGCTATTGGTGCCGATGTTTGTCATTTGAACTTACATAAAACATTCGCTATACCTCATGGTGGCGGCGGCCCAGGCATGGGACCTATTTGTGTAAATGATAAATTGGCTCCCTTCTTACCAGGACATATTTATAATAAAAACAAAATGGGTGCAGTAAGTGCTGCTCCCATGGGATCTGCTAGTATTTTATTAATTAGCTACGCCTATATCAAAATGCTAGGCGCTACTGGCTTGGAATTAGCTACTGCTTATGCCATTTTAAATGCGAATTATATGAAATCGCGTTTAGAGAAAAATTACACCATATTGTATGCTGGAAAAAATGGTACTTGCGCACACGAATTTATCATTGACCTTCGACCTTTTAAAGCCACTGCGGGTATTGAAGCAGAGGATGTAGCCAAGCGTTTAATAGATTATGGCTTTCATGCTCCTACCATGAGCTTTCCAGTTGCAGGCACCATTATGATTGAACCTACAGAAAGTGAGGACAAAGCAGAACTAGATCGTTTCTGCGATGCTTTAATTTCTATTCATGATGAAATCGTGGCTATTGAAAAAGGGCTATCAGACAAATTAGATAACCCTTTGAAAAATGCACCGCATACACAGAAAGTAATTTGTGCAGATGAATGGAAACATGCTTATACCAGACAAGAGGCAGCCTTCCCATTATATTATGTACAACAAAATAAATTCTGGCCTACAGTGGCAAGAGTCAACAATACACATGGCGATAGAAATTTAGTTTGTACTTGCGAGCCAGTGGCTTCTTATGCAGAATAAAGTTTTAAATCAATAAAATAAAAAAGGAGCTACCCTCAAGTGGCTCCTTTTTTATTGACCAAATGACTAACCAAAAAGACCAGTTGAATCATCATATTTTTCTGGTGCTAATCCAGGTTTATTATTGGCAATCACTTCGTACAAAGAAATTATTTTGTCTTTGTCTTTTAAAACCACATTTAATTTCTCCAAATCGGACTCCAACACCTTCATTTTTTTATTTTCAACTTCATACTTCGTCAAATACTCATCTACCTGCGTTAGAGGAATGGTGTTGTTATTTTCTGCATTAGCGGAGAGCATTTCACCTTGACCAGTCAAAATCCAAAGAATGTTTAACTCTCCATACTGATCATCAATTCTGATTAAAATGTCAGAGCCAATGGAGCCTAGGTTCCTTAATTGTTTAGAAAAATACCCATTGGATAGGCCTATTTTTTTCTCAAAGGAATGGGGAGAAATAGTCCTGAATTGTAAATAGACATGAAGTCTTTCAATTGGTTTCATAAATATGTAGTTTTAATTCATCTACAATTTATTCCCAATAAAAATATTTGTAAAAATACTTAGGCCTCATTTTCTAAAGACCCAGGCCTCATTTTTATCAAATTGCTTTCTCACTCAATTCCAACCATCTAATTTCTGCAGTTTCTAAAGCATGATTTAGCTTCGACAAATCCTCACTAATGGAGGTAATTAAATTATAATCTAAATTAGGTTCATTCATTTGAACCAATAAGCTTTCTTTTTTCTTTTCCAAATCGGGGATGGTATTGGTTAAAGTAGCAAGTTCTAATTTTTCCTTGTAAGTCATTTTCTCCGTAGCTGCCTTCTCCGCTTGCTTTTGCACGGCCGGAGTAATGGTAGCTACTTCTTTAACAGGCAAGGCCTGTGTGGTAATATCAGAACTTACAGAGGCATAGCTTTGTTTGCTTTTTTCTAGGATTCTAAATTGTGTGTAATTGCCTGGATAATCTCTAATCACACCATCTCCTTCAAAAATAAATAAGTGATCAACTAATTTATCCATAAAGTAACGGTCATGTGAAACCAATAAAACACAGCCTGCAAAATCTATCAAAAATTGTTCCAAAACGGCTAAGGTTGGTAAGTCTAAATCATTGGTAGGCTCATCCAATATTAAAAAATTTGGATTCTTAAACAGGATAGTAAGTAGTTGCAATCTTTTCTTCTCTCCACCACTCAATGCACTTAAGTAGGTGTATTGTTTGTCTGGTGTAAATAAAAATAATTCTAAAAACTGCGCAGCACTCAACGAACCACCACTTGCCAACGGAAAATTCTCTGCATAAGTTTTCAAATATTCAATCACGCGCATGTCTTTTTTATATACCAGGCCTTCTTGGGAAAAATGACCAAAGACAATGGTATCCCCTACATTTATTTTTCCGCTATCCGGCGCTGTGATGCCTTGCAATATTTGTAAGAAAGTACTTTTCCCTACCCCATTTTTTCCTACAATACCAATGCGCTCACCTTTGCTAAAGGTATAATCAAAACCTTTCAAGACCACGGTCTCTCCATAAGATTTATATACTTTCTTGGCTTCAATAATTTTACCGCCCAACCTGGTCATTTTCATATCCAATTGCAAATTGGTTTCTTCTATTTTTTGCTTGGCCTTGGCTTCCACCTCATAAAAATTATCCTGCCTGCTTTTACTTTTAGTCGTTCTTGCCTTGGGCTGTTTGCGCATCCATTCCAATTCTTTTCTAAAAGTATTTTTTGCTTTGTCAATGCTAGCTAATTCAGATTCTATTCGGGCTGCTTTCTTTTCTAAATAATTTTCATAATCTCCCTTATAAGCATACAAATTCTCTCTTTCCAATTCCCAAATTTCATCGGTCACCGATTCTAAAAAATAGCGATCATGCGATACCAATAATAAAGTGACTTTTTCCTGTGCTAAATAGTTTTCCAACCACTCAATCATATTCAAATCCAAATGATTGGTAGGCTCATCCATCAATAACAAAACATGCTTTGGTTCGAAACCAATTTGAATTAAGGTCTTAGCTAAAGAAACGCGTTTACGCTGGCCCCCACTTAATTTAGCAACAGGTTGTTCTAAATGATGAATGTTTAATTGAGTTAAAATAGTTTTTACTTTGGACTCAAAATCCCAAGCGCTGCGCTCTTCCATTTCCATGATGGCATCGGTGATCAAATTTTCGTCTTCAGATTCCATGGCCATTTCGTATTGGCTAATGGCTTTCATTACGGGATGATCCTGATTGAATAAATTTTGAGTGATGCTAGCTGTTTCGATGAATTGAGGATCTTGTTCAAACAAAACCAAATGAACATCTTTGTGAATTTTTGCCGACCCTGCATCTGGTTGCTCTTTGCCAGCTAAGATGCGTAAAAGTGTGGTTTTGCCCACCCCATTTCTGGCAATTAAGGCAATGCGGTCCCCTTCGTTGATGTTAAAACTAATGCCTTTAAATAAGGGATAAATACCATAACTCTTGGTCAAACCTTCAACAGAAACGTAATTCATGGCGCAAAGATAAGTTGTCGTAGGGAGTATCTGTAGAATTATACTAAGAATGGCCAAAAAATAGGGTAAAAACAAGGGAAGCATGTATTTTTGTAGCAGTAATACGCAAAAAGTAAAAAGATGAAGCATTTTGAGGTTCCTTCTGGCTATCGCAGCAATTTAATTACAGCGATTAAGCAAAAAAGGAAAGAAGAAGACAAATTAAAAAAAGACTTTAGTCCATCATTAATCGACTTAGGAAAAGTAAAGTTTTATTTGGCGCGTCATTTTGGTTTTTGTTATGGGGTAGAAAATGCCATTGACATTGCCTACAAAACCATTGAAGAAAATAAAGGGAAAAGAATTTTTTTACTTAGCGAGATGATTCACAATCCCCAAGTCAATGAAGACTTATTAAAAAAAGGGGTGCAGTTTTTACAAGACACCAATGGCAATGAAATAATTCCATTGGCTACTTTAAGTAAAGAAGATATTGTCATCATCCCTGCCTTTGGAACTACTTTGGAATTGGAAGCAAAAATCAATAAAATTGGTATAGAAATTCAAAAGTACAATACCACCTGCCCCTTTGTTGAAAAAGTTTGGAACCGAGGCGATCAAATTGCAAAGAAAGGTTTTACCATCATCATCCATGGCAAACCCAATCATGAAGAAACTAGGGCTACTTTTTCTCATGCTGCGGATAAAACACCTACACTGATTGTTAATGATATGGAAGAAGCCATTGTCTTAGGTAGGTTTATTTTAGGAGCATTACCTCTTAGTGAGTTCGGTATTTTTTTTAAAAATAGATTCAATAGTATTTTTGACCCAAGTATTCATTTTAATAAAATTGGTGTAATCAATCAAACCACTCAATTGGCTTCAGATACACAGGCCATTTCAGATTATTTAAAAAACATCATCCAAAACAAATTTGGGAAAGAAAATCTAAGTCAACATTTTGCCGATACTAGGGATACTTTATGTTATGCGACCAATGACAATCAATCTGCAGTGATTGGTCTTTTAGAGCAGCCCGCCGACCTTGCCATTGTGATGGGTGGAAAAAACAGTAGCAATAGCTCTCATTTGGTTGAACTTTGTGAAAAACATTTGCCTACTTATTTTATTGACGATGCCAATAAAATCATTGATGCCCAGCAAATCATACGTAACAATTGGAAAACCAAACAGTCTGAACTTGTAACTAATTTTTTGCCTGATAAAATGCCTCTCTCCATTTTAATGACCAGCGGAGCAAGTTGTCCAGATATCGTAGTGGAAGGGGCGATAAAAAAAATTGTAAGTATTTATGGATTAGAACCCGAACTGGAAAACGCTAGTGCCGAATGGCTTTGATAAATAGCTATTAACTTTTTTCATCATTTATTTTTTGCATTGCCCAATCTAAGGCCAACGCAAATTGTTCTGCTCTATTCATGTTTGAATTGTCCAAGACTTTAGCATCTAAAGCTTGTTTCAATGGACTTCTTTCTCTTGTCGTATCCAATAAATCGCGGTGTTCCAAGTTGGCAGCAATTTCTTCTCTACGAATAGATGGGTTGGTTTGTTTCAATTCTAAAAAACGTCTTTCTATTCTAATGGCTGGATCCGCAGTGACAAATATTTTAAGTTCTGCATTGGGGAAAACTACAGTGCCAATGTCTCTTCCATCCATGACAATTCCTTTTTTTTGCCCCATGGCTTGTTGTTGTGCTACAGCAAAGTCTCTTACAGCGCCAATAGCGGCCACTTCACTTACTTTTTGACTCACAGCCATCTCTCTAATTTCCGCTTCTACATTTTCATTGTTCAAAATCATGTCACTTTTTAAAGTAACTGCATTGTAATTAAAATTTAAATTAATTTGTTTTAAGGCTGCAACAATGCCTGCTTCATCATCAAATGCAATTTTATTCCTTAAAAAATAAAGTGCCACCGCACGGTACATAGCACCTGTGTCAATAAATAAATATTCCAAATGAGCCGCCAAAGCTTTGGCTAACGTACTTTTTCCACATGAAGAATAGCCATCAATGGCAATGATAATTTTATTGGACATATTAAGCAACAGAAATAGTTTGTGTGCTAGGGATATTGGCATTTCGAATAGCAATTTGCCTAACTGCATTGGACACCACTGCCCTTAATGCATTTTTAGCGGTCTCTTCTGTTCCGACCATGGCTGGCAATCCTTCATCTCCGCCTTCTCTTATAGATTGCACCAAAGGAATTTCGCCTAAAAATGGTAAATCATACTCAGAAGCTAAATTTCTTCCACCTTCTTTGCCAAACAAATAATATTTATTATTTGGTAATTCTGCTGGAGTAAAATAAGCCATATTTTCTATCAACCCAATGACGGGCACTTGAATATTTGCTTGTCCAAACATCGCAATGGCCTTTTTAGCATCCGCTAAGGCAACTGTTTGCGGTGTTGTAACAATGACAACGCCTGTCACTGGAACTGTTTGCATAATGGTTAAATGTATATCGCCTGTGCCTGGTGGCATATCGATCACTAAATAATCCAATTCGCCCCAATCTACATCGGTGATGAATTGTCTGATGGCACTAGAAGCCATTGGACCTCTCCAAACAACGGCATCTTTTTCATCCACCAACAAACCTATACTCATCAATTTAATACCAAATTTTTCAAGGGGTAAGATAATTCCTTTACCCTCTTCATCTTTCATCATGGGTCTTTGTCCTCTCACACCAAACATAATAGGCACACTGGGCCCATAAATGTCTGCATCCATTAAGCCCACTTTAGCCCCACCTTCTGCTAAGGCCAAGGCCAAATTTGCTGACACGGTACTCTTTCCCACTCCCCCTTTTCCACTTACTACTGCTATAATATTTTTAACTTTTGCTAAAACAGTTTTTTCATCTTTTCTTAAACTACTGGTATTAGAAGTAAAATCTACTTTAATGATAGCTGCTTTATTCACCAATAATTTGATGGCATTTTCACACGCATTTTTCATCAAATCTTTCATTGGACATGCAGGAGTGGTAAGCACAATGGTAAAACTCACTTCATTGCCGTCCACTTTTAAGTCCTTGATCATATTGAGTGTCACTAAGTCTTTTCCTAAATCCGGCTCCTGTACATTGCTCAAAGCTTTTAATATTTCCGCCTCGGTCATTTTGAAAGTTTTTGTTAAATAAAATAGATCCAAGCAAAGTTAACGTTCATTGCACTTATTTTGCTGTTTTAGCAGGCAGAAAATAGGTTTTTACCTTAAAAACTACCTATTTCGACAAAAAAATTGTGTGCGAATATTTAAACAAGGAGACTTAATTTTGTAGCTACATGAGAAAGATTATTTTAATTACAGCGATTGCTTTGATAGGTCTAAAAAACCAAACAGCCCATGCTCAGGATTTAGCTATTTACAGAGACTCTGTGGTACAATTGTATGGTGTCATTATGACTGCTGATAGTCTAAAAGCGGTTCCCTTTGCTAGTGTGGTGGTGGAAAAAAAAGGAAGAGGTACCATCACCAATAACGATGGGGTATTTTCCATTGCAGTAAATAAAGGAGAGCGCATTACATTTTCTTGTGTTGGATTTAAAGATAGAACTATTCTTATTCCAGCAAAATTAGAAGGTAACCAATACAGTGTTATACAATTACTGGTCAACGATACCAATTTTTTACCTGCCACAATTTTAAAACCTAGGCCAACGCGGGCACAATTTGAAAGAGATTTTGTAAGTTCAAAAGTAGATGACGACTTATATGAAACAGCAAGAAAAAATACAAGCATGAGTCAGAAAAGAGTGATCTTATCAAGTTTGCCTTACGACGGAAAAGAAGCAGTAGGTGCCTCCTTAACTCAACAAGCTGCTAAATATTATTACTCAGGTCAGTTGCCACCCATGAATATTTTGAATCCAAGTGCTTGGAGATCTTTCATCAATGCATGGAAAAGAGGAGATTACAAATCAAGAAAATAATGGCCTCATGAAAAATATCACAGTGATAGGAGCAGGAACAATGGGCAATGGCATTGCGCATGTAATGGCACAAAAAGGATTTAAAGTTAATTTAATAGATGCTCAAACAACGGCTTTAGACAAAGCCTTAGCAACCATAGCAAAAAATTTAGACAGACAAATTGCAAAAGGCTTCTGTACCGAAGCTGAAAAAATGAATACAATCCAAAACATTCATTGTTTCAACGAAATTAACTTAGGTGTAAAAGAAGCCGATTTAGTCATCGAAGCTGCCACAGAAAATAGTGCCATAAAAAAAATAATTTTTACAGCTGCCGATCAATATGCTCCAGCAGCTTGTATTCTAGCCAGCAATACCTCCTCCATCTCCATTGCCGAATTGGCTGCTGCCACCCAACGACCAGGTAAAGTCATCGGCATGCATTTTATGAACCCAGTACCTGTAATGAAATTGGTTGAAATTATCAATGGTATAGCTACCGATACAGAAGTCACAGAAACAATAGTAGCATTGACCAAGGTCCTAGATAAAATACCCTGTGTTGTAAAAGATTCACCAGGGTTTATTGCCAATAGAATTTTAATGCCCATGATTAACGAAGCCATCTATGCTTTATCAGAAGGTGTCAGCGAGGCTGCAACGATTGATCAAATTATGAAATTAGGCATGGCCCATCCCATGGGACCCTTACAATTAGCTGATTATATTGGCTTAGATGTGTGTAAGAATATTCTTAGTATTATGCAAGAAGGGTTTAATGATGTAAAATATGCACCCTGTCCTTTATTGGTAACAATGGTAGAAGCAGGAAAATTAGGAATTAAAACTGGAGAAGGTTTTTACAAATACTAATACAGCTATTTTTATTTCAACTGTATTAGTTTTCAACGCGTTTCAAACTAAGCTCGCGTAATTCACTAAGCTTATTCAATACTTCTTCTAACCGGTGCTTAGGGATACCAATTTTTAATAGAACAAATAATTGAGCCACTTGCGTTGTGACATTGCAGTTGTATTGTTTGACAATCATCATTACTTCATTCATTTGATGGTAATCAAAATTCAATTCGTAATTTATTTCTACTGCCTTTTGAACTATTGGAATTAATTGAAGCGCCAATACCGTTGAAGTTTTATAGGCATTTATTAAACCAGGCACCCCTAATAAAGTCCCTCCAAAATACCTCACCACTACCACCAAAACATTGGTCAATTGTTTACTGTCAATTTGGCCTAGTATTGGCCGGCCTGCAGATCCTGAAGGTTCTCCGTCATCACTCACTCTAAATGTATTGCCATCAATGCCTATTCGGTAAGCAAAACAAAAATGCACTGCCTTGGGATTTTCTTTTTTTAATGCAGCCAAATAGGTCTTACAACCATCCGTGGTTGTCACTGGGTAACAATAGGCCAAGAATCGACTACCTCTTTCTTTAAACTCAGCCACAGCAGGTTGTTCAATAGTATAGTAAAAGTCTGGAGTCATTAAATTTTAGTACTAATAATTATAAGGCCAAAGCTAGTTCATAATGCGTAATCATTTGTAACATTGCAGTATGACTTTAACAGAAATAAAAACCTCCATCAAACAAACACTCAGTAAAAAAATGGAGCCCATTGAATTAAACAGTTTGTTGGGTATGCTGATTGAAGAGGTCACTGGTTGGAACAGAGTACAACAAATTGTAGAAATAAATACACCATTGACCCAGGCGCAAATAAATAAATTCAATGCCTATAGCACAGCGCTTTTGAATGATAAGCCCATTCAATATATTTTAGGTAAGGCCTGGTTTATGGGTCTAGATTTTATAGTGAATGAAGCTGTATTAATTCCAAGACCAGAAACAGAAGAATTGGTTGAATGGGTGGTAGATTATGTCCATATCATTTCAAAACCTTTGCGGATTTTAGACATTGGCACGGGCTCTGGATGCATTGCCGTATCCTTAAAAAAAGCATTGCCCGATTGCACCCTAAGTGCAATGGACATTAGTGTGGATGCATTAACCGTAGCTAAAAAAAATGCAGCCAATTTAGATCTAAGTATTGAATTTATAGAACAAGACATTATTCATGAGACTACCTTAGCGAAGAGCTATGATGTGTTGGTAAGTAATCCTCCCTATATTCCGGTAAAAGAGAAAGTAAATATGGAGGCAAAGGTCAAAAACTATGAACCACTCATTGCTTTGTTCGTTCCCAACGAAGATCCATTGGTATTTTACAGAGCCATTGCTAAAGTGGCCAAAAAATATTTAGCCCCCAAGGGTCAATTGTTTTTTGAAATTCATTATGATCAAGGAAAAGCCATACTTCAATTATTGGATGAAATGAATTTTCATGCAGAAATTAGAAGAGATAGTTTTGGAAAAAACAGGATGATAAGAGCCAGCTTGAAATAAAAAAATTGTAGCTGAAAATTAATTTAATGAGCTGGATTCACCGCAACCACAGGCGTGGCCCCCAAAGATTTTATAATTTGCATTACTTGAATAGTTATACCTAGTTTGGCTACACTGTCACCATTAATAACAACAGAAGGTTTATCGGTTTCTTTAGCTAAAAATGTTTTTAATTCTAGCGGCAAAGCTTCAATCGAAACTGGGGTGGAGCCTATAAACAATTGCTGCTCTTTATCAATTGTTACAACCACAGTTTGTTTGGCCTTGGTATCACTGGCCGACTTGGGATTGGATACTTTAATCACATTGGGATTGGCCAGGGTAGAAACAATTAAAAAAAACAATAATAGTATAAATAATATATCATTCAATGCACCGGTATGCACTTCGGGTGAATTTCTTAATCGTTTTCTTAAATTCATAGAAGTAAAATTAAGAATGAGTGGATTCTTGTAAAATATCTAAAAAATCAGCACTGGCCGATTCCATTTTATTGGCCACTTTATCTATTTGAGTAGAAATATAATTGTGCCCAACATAAGCAATCAATCCAATAATCAAACCCGTAGCAGAAGTAATCATTTTGGTATAGATACCGCCCGCAATCGTATTCAAAGTATACTCACCGGTAGAGGCAATGCCATAAAATAGTTGGACCATTCCAATAATAGTACCTAGGAAACCAAACATGGGTGCAATGCCTGCAACCAATGAGAGGATATTTAAATTACGCTCCATAGAATACATTTCCAACTTACCTACATTTTCCATGCTTTTTTCAATGGCATCAATGGGCTTTCCAATTCTAATGATTCCTTTTTCAATCATTTTTGCTACAGGATTGTCTACACCTTTAGCTAAATTTTTTGCAGCTTCAATATTATTTGATAAAATATTGTCCTTAATAATCAGCATGAATTTAGGATCGATAGTACCCACTTTTTTAATTGCCAATACGCGTTCAATGAAAACAAAAATAGCAATGACTAAAAGTAGGTACAATGGATACATGATCCAGCCCCCTTTTTCTAATAAACTCAATAATGATATTTTATCGGCTGCAACATCTAGTAAAAACAACATAGCGTTAAATTTATTTTTAAAGTTAATTGGTTTTGGCTAAATATAAAAACATGTGAATAACTATCAAAGGCTTAAATTATTTCCACCAATTTCACCAATACTTCTACTGATTTTTCCATATCCGCAACCCCTATCCATTCATGTTTGCTATGAATGGCCTGCATGCCTGTAAATATATTGGGGGTGGGCAAGCCCATAAAACTCATGCGACTTCCATCTGTACCTCCTCGAATGGGATGCACTATAGGTGTTAAGCCAATTAATCGATAGGCTTCTAAAGCTTTTTCAACAATCATGGGATGTTGGTCAATCACTTCGCGCATATTTCGGTACTGCTCTTTTATTTCCATACGCAGACTTGCTTTCGAAAAATCTGGATTGGAGGTGATTACCTCTTGAGCAATGGCATACAATCTTTTTGCATGGACAGCTAATTGAATCGTATCAAAATCACGCACTAAAAATTCTATACGGGCCGCTTCTGCCCCACCACTAATTTGATTGGGGTGAATAAAACCAGTGCGGCCTTCGGTATGTTCTGGACTCCATTCATTCTTGGGTAATGCTGCAACAATGGCCGCTGCAATTTTAATCGCATTTTGCATCACGCCTTTGGCTGCGCCTGGATGTGCAATCACCCCTTGAATATCCAAAATCAAGCCATCAGCACTAAAAGTTTCCATTTCAAAACTAGCTAACTCACCTCCGTCTAATGTATAGCCAAAATCGGCGCCTAATTTTTTGAGGTCTAAATATTCTGTTCCTCTTCCCACTTCTTCATCAGGAGTAAACAATAATTTAATAGTACCGTGTTCTATTGCTGGATGACGTATTAAGTAACTTGCCATTTCCATAATAATAGCTACACCCGCTTTATCATCAGACCCTAATAATGTTTTTCCAGAGGCCGTAATAATTGACTTGCCTATAAAATTCTTTAAATAAGGATAGGCTTCGGTGGCGATAATTTGTTTTGGATCGTCTGGTAAAATTATGGGCGCTCCATTATAATTTTCGTGTAAAATAGGTTTCACATGAGTACCACTGCAATCAGGCGCTGTATCTACATGTGCACAAAAACAAACCACAGGAACTTTTCTTTGATGCGTTGGCTTAATAGTGGCCATTACATAACCGTGCTCGTCTATGGCAGCATCTTCAATGCCCATTTGCTGTAATTCAGCGACCAATATTTTGGATAAATTTTTTTGTTTTTCTGTAGAGGGAAAGCTGGTGGAATAAGGATCGCTCTGTGTGTCTACTTGTACATACCTCAATAAACGATCGGCTACTTCTAAAGATTGTAATGGCATAACTAAAGATAATAAAAATGTCCCGACAGCTTATTAAGACGCGGGACATTTTATAGAAATAAGTAAGCCTTATTTTAAGGCATAATAATTGTTGATGGAGCATCGATATTGACCAATTCTAAAGCAAAGGTTAAGTCTTGGCCAGCTAAAGAATGATTGGCATCTAAAACCACCACTTCTTCTTTCACTTCTACCACGATCACTTGAAACTGTTGTCCTTGACCATTATTCATAGTTAAAGCCATTCCTACTGTTGGATTTAAATCTGCAGGAAATTGCGCTTTAGGAAATTCAACAATCATTTCAGGTTGTTTTGGACCATAGGCTTCCATAAAAGGAATATGGATTGTCTTTTTCTCGCCCACTGTCATGCCTAAAACGCCGCTATCAAATCCAGGAATAACCATTCCTTTACCCACTTCGAATTCCAAAGGAGCTCTTCCTTCTGAAGAGTCAAATGTCTCACCACTAGTTAAAGTACCGTGATAATGCACTTGAATGGTATCCCCATTTTTTACTTGTTGCATATTGTTTATTTTTAGTAAGGCACCTAGGGTGCAGAGGGCAAAAGTACATAATTATGGCAGATAAACTAACTTTGCCCTATGGACAAAAAACCAAGGATTATTTTTATGGGTACACCTGCTTTTGCAGTAGCTTCTTTACGCGCCTTATTGGACGCTAAAATGAATGTGGTGGCGGTGGTCACTGCGCCAGACAAGCCAGCAGGAAGAGGATTGCAATTGCAAGAAAGTGCAGTGAAGCAATTTGCCCTTCAGCACCAAATTAAAGTATTGCAGCCTGAAAAATTAAAGGCTCCGGAGTTTTTAAAATCCATCCAAAGTTTACAACCCGATTTGCAAATTGTAGTAGCATTTAGAATGTTACCAGAAGTGATTTGGTCCTTGCCGCCCATGGGTACATTAAATGTGCATGGCTCTTTGTTACCTCAATACCGAGGTGCCGCACCCATTAACTGGGCCATTATCAACGGAGAAAAAGAAACAGGTGTGACTACTTTTCAATTGCAGCATGCCATTGACACAGGCGCCATCTTATTACAAGATAAAATTGCCATTACCGAAAATATGACGGCAGGTGAATTACATGATACCATGATGGAATTAGGTGCAAGCCTTCTTATTAAAACAGTAAATGGATTAATAGATAAATCTATACAGGCTATCCCTCAGGACGCAGCGGTGGATGAAAATTTACTTAAACATGCACCAAAAATATTTTCAAAAGATGGTGAACTCAATTGGCAGCATAGCGTTCAGGCTATTCATAATTTAGTAAGAGGCTTGGCTCCTTTCCCAGGAGCTACCTCAAAAATAGATGGCAAAATGGTTAAATTGTTTTCCACTTATGTCCAATTAGAAAAACCTACTGAACCCTTGGGAAGTTTTGTAACCGATGGGAAAACTTATGCAAAAATTGCTTGCAGCAATGGCTACCTTGGTTTAAATGACATTCAATGGGAAGGAAAGAAAAGAATGCCAATAATTGATTTTCTGAGAGGCTACAGAAAAAGCTAATTTTTTATTCGTAGTTTTTTTACTCCACTTATTTTAAAGCAGCATTAAACGCAGCTAAAGTAGTAATCCCTTGATTTCTCCAAACTTCTTTGCCATGTTTATACAAAATAAAAGTAGGCAACCCTTCACTATGAATAGATTTCATCACTTCTATATCCATACCACCGTCCACTGCTAAAAAATAAAAAGGGTGTGCAGGTTTTTGTTTTAATTGGGCCAATACAGGCAACATTTTTCTACAAGGTGGACACCATTCAGCCCCTACATCTACCAAAACATAATCATTAGAAGCAATCGTTTTTTCAAAATCGCTTATACGCATTTGAGCTTTGTCTCCATTACCTTCTACTGGAAAATTATTCATTTTCCAATTGCTCATACCTCCTTCTAAATTAATTACATTGTAGCCCTGCTCTGTTAAATAAGTTTGTGCTGAGGCGCTTCTTCCACCCGCTTGGCAATAAACATATACCGGTTGAGTTTTATCTAAATGTTGAGTACGATCTGCAAATTCTTTTTTGTCCAACCAATTGGCTTGCAAGGCGTGATGAATATGACCACCATTGAATTCACCTGCTGTGCGTACATCTAATACTTGTATTCCATTTTTTGCAATGGCTTTTTTAAAAGCATTGGCATTTAAAGTAAGAGATGCTTTTGAACCATTTTGTGAATAACTCATCAAAAAAGTTGTCATTAAGATTAGACAACTTAATAATTTAATTTTCATAAAAAAAATTAATAGGTGACAGAAATTTTGAACGTCTTATTCGTGATGCCTAAAATGGCAGCTGCTGCATCACTTAATCTATATTGAATAGAATTACTTACATCTGGTAAGGAACTGATAACTTTAGCACAAATGCTTTTAAAATCAGCAGTAGTAATTCGAACAATGGTACCAATAGGCAATTGATTGGTTAAGATATAAAACTTTTTATCTTCCCATCCACTCACACTTTTAAAAATAGAAGCGGTGCCTTCCAAAGTTTCAAAAGAAGCTAATTTTTTTTGTTTTGAAAATAGCCCAGCAAAATAACCTTCTTCAATTTCTTTGTTGTCTAAATGAATGTAAGCATTATGCAAGCTATCACTCAATCTAATTTTTTCTTTGTTCTGCGCTATCATTTCAGTAGGCGCCTTATCCTTGGGCTCCGATGCCCATTCTTTTTTTCTTCTGTGTTTTCTGCTTTTTTTAGAGGAATGATGCGCCAAGGATTTTTTATACACTAGTGCATGCTTGGCCTTTTTTTTATTGCGCACCTTATGTTTTGCATATAGGCTGGTATGAGCCATCAAGCCCAAGAGCAAACAAAATAAAAAAGCTAGTTTTAAACGCATGGCGCAAAGGTACAAAAAGCAAATGCAAAGAATTTATTAAATTTTGTATATATAATTTATACAATATATATAAAATCTAGTAATTCAATATTCTCCATTCATTAGGATAGTAATTATTGGATCTGTTGGGTAATAATTTAGCCCAACCTAAGCGTATTTTTTTATAGGTAAGCGTATGCCAACCTTTGCCATTGGGTAAATTCAAGTCGGCCCTTCTTAAGTATTGCAAAGCAGTGACCTGATCAAGTTCCAAGCTTTGATAGGGCAAATGAATCCAAGTGCTCATAGCCAAGGCATGTGCAGGAATTAAATCGGCTCCTTTAATTTCTCCAAGCGTCATGCCCATCTTTTTGATATATAAATGATGGATCAAAGCATTGAAATCTTGTTCAAATAAATGAGGCAACGCAATGAGGCTATTTTGATGTTGGATACAATCATAATTTTCGGGTAATACAAAAAGATTTCTAATAATTTCTAATTCTTTCTTTGTGGCAGGTACAGTAATCGCATGATTGTTGTAATAACCACTAGTCGTTGAAACTTCTTTTTGGAAAACAGTAATAAAAAAGCCTTCCCCTTTTACTTTATCAGGATAAAATCTAAAACCTTGACAATGGTGTTGCTCACTATAGCTAGTTACAATATTCCATTCGGCAGGAATATTCATTTGAACATTTTTCATTCCTGGCATCGAAGCAATTTGATCCATTCTGTTTTCATCTTCTTCCAATGAATAAGAACAAGTAGAATAAATTAAATAGCCCCCTTCTTTTAAACAATCCATGCTGTCTTCTAAAATCCTTGCTTGACGTGTACTACAATGTTGTACACTGTCTTCGCTCCAATGCACAATGGCCTCCGGATCTTTTCTAAACAAACCACTGCCACTGCAAGGTGCATCAATCATCAATACATCAAAAAAATTTGGCAAGGCTTTAAAATGTGCAGGATCGTTTTGTGTCACCACTACATGGTCTGCTCCCCACTTTGTTAAATTTTCTACCAAAATGGCATTTCTTGGTTTAATAGTTTCATTGGCCACCACTAATCCATTTTGATAATAATTCGCCAACAAGGTGGTTTTACCACCCGGCGCTGCGCATAGGTCCAACACTTTTAATGCTGCCGGCTTAGGCGTGATTTGTTCAAGTATAAAATGTAAAAACATGCTGCTGGCTTCTTGTACATAATAAGCACCTGCATGCCATAAAGGATCCAATACAAACAATGGGCGTTCATTTAAATAATACCCATCCCCACACCAAGGAACAGATGCCTTGTTCTCCAAAAAAGGATGACCTTCTACATCAAAAGACTTTTGCTGATTCAATCTAACAGAAGTAAGCTGCTCTTGATTTGCATGCACTTTCAAAAAAGCTTCCTGATCAAAACCAGGCAAACCCTGCAAAGAAGCAATGAAGGATAGAGGTAGCAATATTTAAAATTTAATGGTAAAATTTTCTTTTTCTTTGTTTCCTTTCTTTAAAAAAACAATGCCTATATAAAATAAATCAATCGTGAGCGATACCCTAGCATCTGCCTTAATTTCTTCCCAAGCTTTTTCCATTTCACTACTCCAATGAATGTCATCAAAAATTAAGATTGACTGCTCATTGGATTTATTTAAAAGTAAATTAAAATACGCCAGGGTAGGCGCGTATCGATGATTCCCATCCACATAAGCAATACCGATATTTGAAATACTATTTAAATAATTGGGTAAGGTTTCATCAAAATTACCATTGATTAATTTTATATTTTTATACCCTAAATTATTAAAAGTATTTAAAGCCTCTTTTGCAACAGCAGGCGCTCCTTCCATGGTCGCCACCGAAGCCATGGGTGCTCCCTCTGCTAAATAACAAGTAGTAATGCCTAAGGAAGTCCCCATTTCCAAAATTTGATTGGGCTGATAATAAGCAACAATGCGGTTTAAGAGCGTACTGTATTTTTTTGACTTTAATGCCCCTTTGGCAATTTGAGCAATGGTTTTTGATTTACTTCCTTGCCAATCAGCACCCGCCCCCAAATCAAGAATGGTGATTTCTTTTTGGTTGTACAATAGTTGTTGACGATACAATTCAATGGCATGAATACCTTTTCCTTTTGATGAAGTGTTCAATACATTTTTAATAAAAGCGTATACATAAGGAGAATGTACCCCATGTCCACGACCATTGGAGGCTTTCCATAAATAGCTAATGTATTTATTAATTAAGTTGAGGGTGTTGTACTTCATTTTATTTTCTTGTCCAACATTCAAAGTCAAAAGCATAGGCATGCTTAGCATCGGCTTCATTGCTAGCCACACTAATTCTTTCCCAATCGGGACCTATGGTTGGAAAAAATGTATCTCCTTCTAAATTACAATCTACGCGGGTTAACCAGATTTTACCGGCTAAAGGCAGGGCTAATTCATAAATTTCACCGCCTCCAATAACGAACAATTCATTGTATTCAAACTTTTTAGCTAGCGCAACACCCTCTGCTATTGTATGCACCACCATTACATTTGCATTCACCCAGCTTTTATCGCGCGTAATAATAATATTCAATCTTCCATTCAAAGGCTTGCTTCCCATGGATTCAAAAGTTTTTCGGCCCATTAAAATAGGCATTCCCCAAGTAGTATTTTTAAAAAATCGCATATCCTTAGGTAAATGCCATAACAATTGATTGTTTAAACCAATGGCATTGTTTTTGGAAGCAGCTACTACAAGCGTTATTTTCATTTATTTTTATTTTAAACAGCCACGGGCGCTTTTATACTTGGATGCGCTTCATAATTTTCTAAAGTAAAATCTGAAAATTGAAAAGAGAAAATATCTTTTACCTCTTTATTAATTTTCATAGTCGGCAATGGGAAAGGCTTTCTCGATAATTGCAGTTTGGCCTGCTCTATATGATTGTTGTACAAATGCACATCACCAAAGCTGTGCACGAAATCACCGTATTCCAATCCACAGATAGAGGCAATCATCATGGTTAACAAGGCATAAGAAGCAATGTTAAAAGGCACACCTAAAAAAACATCGGCACTGCGTTGATACAATTGGCAACTTAATTTGCCATCAGCCACATAAAACTGAAACATATTATGGCAAGGCATCAAGGCCATCTTAGACAAATCACCCACATTCCAAGCACTCACAATCAATCTCCTACTATCTGGTGTTTTTTTTATTTGTTCAATCAATTCAGTAATTTGATCAATCACCATTCCATTGGCTCCTTCCCAACTGCGCCATTGTTTTCCATAGACTGGACCTAAATCACCATTCGCATCTGCCCACTCATCCCAAATGCGCACGCCATTTTCATTCAAGTATTTGATATTGGTATCTCCATTTAAAAACCAAAGTAATTCGTAAATAATACTTTTTAAATGTAATTTTTTTGTGGTCACCATGGGAAAGCCTTCGGCTAAATTAAAACGCATTTGATAGCCAAAACAGCTTTTGGTACCCGTGCCAGTTCGGTCTGTTTTTTCAGCCCCGTGATCCATGATATGTTGTACTAAAGTATGGTATTGTAGCATGCTGCAATTTACAACCAATACCTTTTATGTAGAAATCATTTTTTTGACTTTCTGCGCGCCAATTCTTTCCTAATTAAAAGCAATTCCCTATTGGTTTGGCCATTGACACTTGAATTTTCTTCGGCCCTACGCATTAAATAAGGAACAACGTCTTGAATGGGCCCATAAGGAAGGTACTTGCTCACATTGTACCCTTCCAAAGCCATATTAAATGTAATTGGGTCACTCATGCCATACAATTGAGAAAAATGAACATGTGCATCGTTGTTACTTAAATTATTTCTTGACATTAAATCAACAATTAGTTGATTGCTATGTTCATTGTGAGAAGCCAAAATCAGGGCCATTGTATTTCTGTTTTCAATACAATAGGCAGCGGCCGCATTAAAATCCTGGTCTGATAATGCTTTGGTTTCGTGAATGGGAGAAGCATAGCCATTTTTTTGCGCGCGTAATCTTTCTTTTTCCATATAGGCGCCACGGACCAACTTAACGCCTAATAAAAAATTTCCCTCTTGGGCAATCTTGTGTGAAATCTTTAAAAAATGAAAACGATCATGGCGGTACATTTGATAAGTATTGTACACCACTACTTTTTCTTTATTGTATTCGGCCATCAATTCAATAGCAAGGCGATCAATTGGATCTTGAATCCAAGTTTCTTCTGCATCCAACAAAATACCAATGCCTTTTTCGCTAGCCACATCACAGATGGCAAACATTCTATCTTTTACGCTACTCCAAGCTGCATCATCTGCTTCGCTATCATGTATGCCACTTCTTAATCTTGGGGCTTCATTTAATTTTTCTAATAAATCCATACTGGCTAAGCCCGTTAATTTAACACTTACAAAAGGTACATTGTTTTGTGTGGCTGCAAATGCTACCGCTTCAATGATTTTTTCAGTGACCTTATCAAAGTTTTCCTCTCCTTCTTTGGCTTCCACACCATAATCTAAAATTACTTGAACGCCATAAGCCCCCAATTGTTTGGTCACTCTTGCAGATTCTTCTAAAGTTTCTCCACCCACAAATTGATTGAAAATGGTTTGACGAATTAACCCATTGATAGGTAATCCCGACTTCATTAAAAAGGGTGTGCACTTAGTCGCAATGGAAACAATAAAAGAATTTTGAATTACAGAAAATAAAAAATTGGCTCTTTTTAATTCGGCATTTGACTTGTAAGCAAATGCGGTTTTTGTATTGTCTAAAGATAAGCTCATACTAACATAAATTCGTAGTGTGAATATCGGTAGTAAAACTTTAAAATCAAAGGATTAGTGTAATTTATTAGTAGAATAAGTATCTTTATTATTGATGACTTAGTACTTTGTTTTATGAAAATTAGATCCATCGATATTTACTTGTACAAACTGCCCATGAAACCCTTTACTATTGCTACGGGCACCATGTATTTTGCGCAAAATATTTTAATAAGAATACATACCGATGAAGGTATCACCGGTATAGGAGAATGTTCGGCTTTCCCTATGATTGTGGGCGAAACTCAATTAAGTGGTTACCAACATGCCAAAGACTTTGCCAATTTTTGGAAAGGAAAAGACCCATTGGCTATGGAAGAGAGATTGGCCGATTTGGCGTTGGTGATTGCGGGCAACTATACCATTAAAAGTGCTTTTGATATGGCCTTGTATGATATTGCAGCCAAGGTGGCCAACTTGCCCTTGTATGCCTATTTAGGAGGAAAACAAAAACCCATCGAAAGCGATTTAACCATTGGCCTAGATACGCCAAAAAACATGGCGATACATGCCATTGAATTTGTGCATGAGGGGGTGAAAATCATAAAAGTAAAATTGGGTAAAGATCCAATAGAAGATGTGGAAAGAATAAAGGAAATTAGAAAGGCCATTGGCATGGAAACGATTTTGAGAATTGATGCCAATCAAGGATGGGCTCCTGAAAATGCTTTAAAAGTTTTGGAAGCATTAGCTCCTTATCAGATACAATTTTGTGAGCAGCCCATGCATAAATATTATGACGATTTAATGCCCGCTTTGTGCAAGGCTTCTCCCATTAAAATCATGGCTGATGAATCTATCTTTACGCATCATGATGCAAGAAAATTGATACAACAAAAAGCCTGTCATTCCATTAATATCAAATTTGCGAAAAGTGGAGGCATCCATGAAGCCCTTAAAATTCATGACCTAGCCTTAGCCAACCATATTCCTTGTATGATGGGCGGTATGCTCGAAAGTAGATTGGCACTAAGTGCCAAAATGCATTTTGCAATGGCCAAAGAAAATATAAAATATTACGATATGGACACCTGCCTTCTTGGACATTTAGAAGATCCTGTGATTGGTGGAGTTCAGTTCAATGGCATGGATTTAACCATTAGTGATGCCATTGGTATTGGGGCCGATGTAGACCCAGCTTATTTGGCTAAATTAGATAGCTGCAGCATTTAAAACGAAGTAGTTAGTAATGTTCACAAGTTTGTATCTTTATGCTACAAATACTAAGTATGGAAGCAAGAAAAGCAAAGGATTCATTTACTACCATGAATGAATTAGTCTTACCCAATGATACTAATACTTTTGGAGATTTAATGGGCGGAAAGCTCATGTACTGGATGGATATTGCCGCTTATTTGTCTGCAGCCAAACATTGTAATTCAGGTGCCATGACCGCATCAGTAGACAATATTAGTTTTAAGACGCCCATCAAATTAGGAAATGTAATTTGTATTGAAGCAAAAGTAACAAGAGCTTTCACTACTTCTATGGAAATTCATTTAAAAGTTTGGAATCAGAATATGATTACACAAAGTAAAGAATTAAGCAACGAAGCTTATTTCACTTTTGTGGCCTTGGATGAAAATAAAAAGCCTAAAAATGTTCCTGCTATAATAGCTGAATCCGAAGAAGAAAAAAAGTTTTACGATAGTGCACTTCGACGTCGACAACTTCGTCTGATATTAGCTGGTAAGATGAAGCCTGATGATGCTACTGAATTAAAGGCTTTATTTATAAAAGATTAAGCCCAACTGCTTTTAAAAAAGCATATCATTTTTCCATTACTTTCATCAAATGGTGTTTGCCTTTTAGCATGAAATCCTTGCTTTGTTCAATGGCGTCCATGACCTGATTTAAAATCTCCTCCACCGAATCTGTATAATCAATCACCAAAGGAGCTTTAAAGCGAACAGTTAAAGGCGTACCTACTTTTTTAAAAGTAAGGCCCTTCTTGGTAAAAGCGCGCCAGAAACCATTGATGACAACCGGCACTACAATGGGTTGATTGTTTTTAATGATATGCGCTGTGCCTTTTCTTCCTGGAGCAAAAGGCTTGGTAGTTCCTTGAGGGAAAGTAATGACCCAGCTTTTAGATAAGGCCTTGTCAATTTTTTGCGTATCTACCACATCTCTATCTCTATTTACATCTGCTCCTTCGGCCCTCCAAGTTCTTTTTACTGTCAAAGCGCCTCCTAATTTAAAGAGTCTGGAAAGCCAACTATTATTCATCGTTTCCTCTGCTGCAACAAAAAATACATTGGTGAAAGGATTCAGTAAATAATAAGGAATACCCAACCTATTGTACTTGCCCCATTTGACGGCACAAAAAATATGGACAAAAGCAATCACATCTCCAAAATAGGTTTGATGGTTACTCACAAATAAAACATTCTTATGAGGCAGGCTTTGTAAATTTTCCGTGCCTTCTATTTCTACCGTATTAAATAAAGCAAGTCCAGGATAAGTAAAGATACCTACCACGCCATAAATCACCGAACGAAACAGGCGAATGTGTTTTAAACGATCCAGTATTGTCATAAATAGGAATCTAATTAGACTTGCAAGATAGTACATAAATTTTTATTGAACTTTCACTGTTTAAACAACAAATACTACCTTTAACCAATGGAAAAATCTGCTGTTATTTTTGATATTGATGGCTTGTTAATCAATAGTGAGCCCTTATGGAACAAAGCTGCTACTGAAATTTTTAGACAATATGGTATTCAATTAAATGAAGCCCAATATGCAACTACTACAGGACTTCGTTCCAAAGAATTTGTGGCGCATTGGTTAATCTTAAATGATGTGCCTGCTTCTGAATTTGATAGAGCCGAACAAAAAATTATCAAACTTGCTTTAGACTTAATAGATAAAGACGCTACATTAATGCCAGGCGTACAAAATGTGTTTGAATTTTTTATCAATAAAGCATTTAAAGTGGGCTTGGCTACTTCCTCTCCAACTGAATTAATTGAGTGGGTCAAAGATAAATTAGGCATAAGAAAATACATTCATGCCAGTTGCTCTGCACAACATTTACCTTTTGCCAAACCACACCCACAAGTATATTTAGATTGTGCTGCTGCCATGCATACTTCACCATTGGCCTGCATATGTTTTGAAGATTCTTATTATGGTATGATTGCTGCCAAAGCAGCGAGAATGACCTGTGTGGTAGTGCCGGCTGCAGAAGATTTGAAATTAGAACATTGGGGAGCGGCCGATCTTAAACTATCTTCTTTACAAAACTTTGGCGCCCTGCATTTTAATAGGTTGAACCAATAAGCCTAAGGCCAAATAAATAAGGCCGCTTGGGGAAAATAAAATAAATTGCAGGTATTCATGAAATTAGCCAAAAAAATCATTGAAGCAGAACTGGATCTTTTTGAAAAACATTTCAAAGAGGCAGTAAAAAGTAGGGTTTCCTTGCTAGACCGAATCATGCAATACATCGTAAAACGCAAGGGCAAACAAATGCGTCCCATGTTTGTTTTATTGTCTGCTAAATTAAATGGCGAAATCAATGACAGTTCCTATAGAGCTGCTTCCTTGGTAGAACTTTTACATACCGCTACTTTGGTGCATGATGATGTGGTAGATGACGCCTTGGAAAGAAGAGGTATGTTTTCGATCAATGCTTTATGGAAAAATAAAATTGCAGTGTTGGTAGGCGACTATTTATTGTCTAAGGGTTTGTTATTATCCTTAGAGAATAAAGATTTTACCATATTGACCATATTATCGACTGCAGTAAAAAAAATGAGTGAGGGGGAATTGTTACAGATAGAAAAAACAAGAAATTTAAATTTTGATGAATCTATCTATTACGAAATCATCAATGGCAAAACCGCTTCCTTATTGGCTTCCAGTTGTGCTGCTGGCGCAAGTTCGGTTACAAAGGATGAAACACTTGTTCAAAGGATGCGTGAATTTGGAGAAAATGTAGGTATGGCCTTCCAAATAAAGGACGATTTATTTGATTATGGAGAAGCCAGTATTGGCAAGCCAACAGGCAATGATATCAAAGAAAAAAAATTAACCCTACCGCTGATACATATTTTACAAAAAGTATCTCCTTCTTTGAAAAAAGAAATTATCTACATTGTAAAAAACAATAATAACGACAAAAACAAAGTAAAATTTGTGATAGACCATGTGGTACAATATGGCGGGATTGACTATGCCACTACTAAAATGATTGAATACCGAGACAAAGCATTACTATTGCTCCATCAATTCCCAGAAAGCGAAACCAGAGACGCACTTGAGGAATTGGTAAGATATACCACCGACAGAAAATTTTAATGGAAAAAAGATGGAATATATTAAGTGTAGACAATGCCAAAGTTCAAGCTTTGCAGGATGCACTAAAAATACACCCATTACTTTGTGAACTACTTATTCAAAGAGGCATTGAAGATTTTGAAGCCGCAAAAAAATACTTCAGACCAAGTTTGGACTATTTGCATGATCCCTGGTTGATGAAGGACATGCAAAAAGCAGTCACCAGAATTGAAGCTGCCGTAGAAAAAAATCAACATATTTTAGTATTTGGTGATTATGATGTGGATGGTACTACCTCTGTGGCAACCTTATATCAGTTTTTAAAAAAACTTACAACCCATATTGATTATTATATTCCTCATAGGTATAAAGAGGGTTATGGTATTTCAAAAATTGGTATTGACTATGCCAAAGAAACAGGTATTGATTTAATCATCTCTGTAGATTGTGGTATTAAGTCCATCGAACTAGTTACGTATGCCAAAGAATTGGGTATTGACTTTATCATTTGCGACCACCATTTGCCAGATGCTATTTTACCACCAGCCATTGCTATATTAAATCCCAAACAAATTGATTGTAGTTATCCCTTTAAAGAATTGTGTGGCTGCGGTGTAGTATTTAAATTAATCAGCGCATTGGCTGAGAAGTACAAGATGCCTGCAGAATCTTATTTAGAATATTTAGATTTAGTGGCTACTGCCATTGCAGCAGATATTGTGCCCATTGTAGATGAAAATAGAACCCTTGCTTTTTTTGGATTGCAGCAGGTAAACGAAGCTCCCTGCCCAGGCTTGTTGGCACTGATGGATTTGGCTAAGCAAACCAGTCCAATGCGCATTACCAATTTGGTATTTGCTGTGGCGCCAAGAATCAATGCAGCAGGAAGAATGGACGATGCAAAAAAAGCAGTACAATTATTTATTGAAAAAGATTATACCAAGGCCTTGGCTATAGGTAGTTTATTGCAACAAGACAATTTAGACAGAAGAGAAGCCGATACTAGTATTACAGAAGAAGCATTGGAGCAAATAGAATTGGACCTGAATCATTCCAATAAAAAATCATCCGTAGTGTTTCAACCGCATTGGCATAAAGGAGTGGTTGGTATAGTAGCCAGCAGATTAATTGATAGACATTATAAACCTACTATTGTGCTCACACAAAGTGGAGATGTATTAGCAGGCAGTGCAAGAAGTGTGATAGGCTTTAATTTATACGAAGCATTGCATGCATGTAGAGAACATTTAATTGGATACGGAGGGCATTTTGCAGCAGCAGGTATGACCCTCGCATTGGATCAATTAGAACCCTTTAAAGCAGCTTTTGAAAGAGAAGTAAGTGCAAGAATTACCGAAGCTCAACTGGTACCCGAAATAATCATCAATGCGGTGTTACCTATCGATAACATCAATAAAAACTTTTATCAGATTATTACACAAATGGAACCCTTTGGGCCGGATAATATGCGTCCTTTATTTATTGCAAAGAATGTATATGACACTGGGTATTCTAAATTGATGAAGGAAGCACATATTAGTTTTAATGTAACGCAAGGGAATAATGCAATTAAAGGCATTGGTTACAATATGCCTCAATACATGCCCATTGTTAAATCAGGCCAAGCCTTTGACATTGTATTTCAATTGCAATTGAACGAATGGCAGGGAACAGAAACAGTTCAAATGCAGGTATTAGATGTAAAAGAAAGCAGCTATTATAATTAATAACTGTATATCATAATAGTTCGAATTAAATAAACTGCAATAAATACTAAGAAATTACAATACAATAATTAAGCAAAAAATTAAGCAAAAAAAAGGCGTTCAAAACTGAACGCCTTTTTAGTTATATAAGTTGGTTGATTACTTTAATAAATCAACACTTCTATTAATAAAGTTAGTTAACTCAGCACCTTTTAATAAACCTTGAGAAAGCAAGGCCAAGTCTGCTAAATTACGCGCTTGCTTTTGTTGCTTATTAACATCTGCTTCTTTTAATAAGGCTTGGAAAATAGGATGATTGCCATTGATGGTTAAATTAACTTCGTCGGGCATTTGCGCATAAAAAGCAGTCATACCGCCACCACCCATGCTGGCCATATCTTTCATACGACGCATAAATTCAGGGCGAGTCGCAATTACTGGAGCAGCGTCTTGGCTGAGGCCTTTTACTTCAACAGTAATAGTTGTTTCAGGAATTTGAAATTCAAATAATTTTTTAGCTTGCTCTACTTCGTCTTTAGATAAAACAGAATCTACGTTTTCTTGCTTGTCAATTAAATTATCTACTACATCTGCATCTACTCTTACAAACTGAACGCCTTCCCATTTCATTTCCACATTATTAATGAAGGCAGCGTCAACCATGGTTTCTAATTTAATAACCTTGAAGCCCTTACCTACTGCTGCTTGTATAAATGCATCTTGACCTACTGGGTTGGTAGTATATAATAATACTTGTTTGCCGTCTTTATTTTTTTGATTGGACTCAGTTGCTTTTTTATATTCATCTAATGTATAGAAAGTACCTGCAGTAGCTGCATCTTCTAATATTAAAAATTTATTGGCTTTGTCTAAGAACTTATCGTCGGTAATCATACCATATTTAACGAATAAGCCAAGGCTCTCCCATTTATCTTCAAATGCCTTTCTATCGGAATTAAATATCTCTTCTAATTTATCGGCTACTTTTTTAGTTATGTGAGCATTAATTTTTTTCACATTTGGGTCGCCTTGTAAATAGCTACGACTTACGTTCAATGGAATATCTGGACTATCAATAACACCATGTAATAACATTAAAAACTCAGGTACAATATCTTTCACTTCATCAGTTACAAATACCTGGTTGCAATACAACTGAATTTTATCCTTTTGAATTTCAAAGCTTTGTTTGATTTTAGGGAAATATAAAATACCAGTCAAATTAAAAGGATAATCCACGTTTAAGTGAATCCAGAAAAGTGGGGTTTCACCAAAGGGATATAATTCTTTATAAAAATTCTCGTAATCTTCCTTGGTTAAATCGGCAGGTTTACGAATCCATAAAGGATTAGTATTATTAATTGGTTTTTCTACTTCTGCATCTGCTGCTTTTCCTTCTTCCGCCTTGGCCTCTTTCTTTTCTGCATTCGCATCAGTAAAATAAATAGCTACTGGCAAGAATTTACAAAAACGATCCAAGATAGATTTCACACGATTAGCTTCTAAGAACTCTGCACTCTCTTCGTTAATATGTAAAACAATTTTTGTTCCACGGGCACTATAGTCTACTTCATATAATTCATATTCAGTACTACCGTCGCAGCTCCAAAAAACACCAGGGGTATCTTTATGGCTTCTGCTGTAGATATCTACTTTGCTACTCACCATAAAGGCGCTATAAAAACCTAAACCAAAATGTCCAATAATGCTAGCGTCTTTGTATTTGTTTACAAATTCTTCTGCACCGCTAAAGGCCACTTGGTTAATGTATTTATCCACTTCTTCGGAGGACATACCAATACCATTGTCCATGATGGTCAATGTTTTTTCTTTGGCATCTAAAATTACATCTACTCTTAGGTTACCAATATCCCCTTTCACTTCGCCTTTAGAGCTTAATGTTTTTAATTTTTGGGAAGCATCTACAGCGTTACTTACTAACTCACGTAAAAATATTTCGTGGTCGCTGTAAAGGAACTTTTTAATGATAGGAAAGATGTTCTCAGTCTGAACTCGTATTTGACCTTTTTGCATAGTTCTGTTGTTTAGCTATATACTAGCAAACAGGGTACCAAAGCCCAAATACTGCCAAGCTGTCAAGTAATTGTGCTATTGAGGCAAATTTTTCAGCCAGGCAGCCCCGGTGCAGCGCTTGCCCCTAAACAAAATGTCACTTGTGTCTCGAAGCAATAACTGCTTTTCATAATTGTAAACAGAATAAATACCAATGATATCGCCATTGTTTTTTGGCAAAGAAATACCAGCAAAATCGGCATAGCCACTTGTCCTAAGATAAATAGTTCCCCCAGTACAAAATTTCAGACTTCTACTTGCGCCAATTTTATTTTTTTTATCTGCAAAGGTTGAATTGGTATCTGCTGCAGAAAATTCAACATTGGATATTTTAATAAGTCTTCCTTGTAGGCTATCTGCTAAATTTTTGTAAGAGACTATCATGGGAACTATATTCGTATTTTCTTTAACTACTTTTATATATTTAGAAAATAAGGGTGCAGGAATTCCGTTTGTTAATAATTGTCCAGAACTAGAATCTACAGAAGCCACTACTTGTAGCATCCTTCTATAATCAGTTAAAAATAAATTTTGTAAACGTATTCTTAAAGTTGTACCAATAGGAAAAGTTTGATACAATGAGCTGGCGTCTAAATTTATTAATATTCCACCAGAAGTATCTTGAATACTAATTGACTTATACAAATTATCATGCTCGTCATTTGCTACAATAGTGCCTTCCAGAGTCATTGATTTTGTGATAGGTTCAACACTACCCACAACATGAAGTTTTCTAAATGCTTTGATACTAATTAATGAATCAGTATCGTTGCCGCTAACTGGCTGTGCATATGCCGTTTGCTTTAAACAGGCAGCTGAAAAAAATAATATCGCTATTGCTATTGAATAAATAAAAATAGTCAAAGAGGTTGTGATTTTCATAAAATATTATTGAATTTGTAATTGAATGCCAATGGCATAAGTGAGGCCTTGGTCATATAAATATTTGAGTGGGTATTTGCTTGGATTTAAATTAATATAATCGAAACGTGATTGCTCGAAGACTAATACTGGAATAAGTGTCCCCAGTAAATTTTTAAAACTAAGATTGCAATAAATGGGCAACTTCTGTTTACCATAGTTTAAATTAATAGATTTAGATACAGACGCATTTAACAAAAATTGATTGGGTAGATATTCAACATCATGCAAATTTGTATAAAGTTTTTGAGTAGCTATTGGATCAAGCATCAAAGCAGAGCGCCTATAATAATCAAAGCTGATGGCTCTTTTTGCTGCATAAATTCCTGTTAGCGAAAGGCGTGTTGAATAGGTTGGCTGTATTTGTATTGAAATGGCTTCTGTTATTTCAGGACCTGTTGAAGCAGGCAAGTTTTTTAGTCTCAATAAGCCAGATTCCACTTTATATAGATCATTGGCTAATAAGATTTCATACAAAGGGTTATTTGAAACAAAATACTGCCCAATATTAATCGACATTTCAAGTTGAAAAAAATTAAATAGCAATGTCTCCAATGAAGACTCCACTCCTTGGTAAATACTTTCCTTTTGCCCTGTAACTCCATAAACAAAAGAAGCATACTTATCGTGATAAAAAAATCTTTTTTCAGCCTCGTTTTTTATTTTTTGAAAATAAGCACTTAGCATTATTTTAGTATCTACACCTCTGAAATAAAAGCTAAAATCAATTCCATTTTTTAAAACAGGCAATAGAAAAGGTGTTTGAAAGGCGTGTAAGGAAGGATCTAAAAATACAGCAGACGCATTAGGAACATACTGCTGATTAAAAAAAATTGATCTAGCATAGAAGCGACCTGAAAATTTATATAAAACCTGTCCTTTGTATCCGACACTTGGGAAATAAAAAACAGAGGAGGACCCTAATGAATTATTAATAAAAAGCCCATTTTGATTCAATCCATTTCTTTGAAACATATCTATTGAATAATAAAGTCCAGTGGAGAATTCCCATCTTGGACTTTTATTTTGAACTTGCAACCAACTCATGGCCTGCATTGATTGTAATTCATAATTGGGACCCCATTTCTCGCCTTCTTTGATTTTTTGATCTGGGCTTTGTATATTATTTTGAAAGCTATTAACAAGGCCATCATCAATTACCCAACCATTGTAATTATAATAGAACTGTCCTCCTAACAAATTATCAACAACATTGAAATAATGAATTTTATCTTTAGCAATTTGTACTCCAACATTTGTGCTCCAATAATTATTAATTTCCAATTTATAAAGCGCAGCAGCCCTAGCTAAAATTATATTAGCGCTATTTTTATTGATGATATAAAAAGATCTTTTTGAAAGGGAAGCCGTATTTATTTTTTGAATTCGATCGAAATTAATTTGTAAGGCTTGCGGGTTCGACTCAAACCATTGAGTTAATTGACTACGCGTGCTACTATCCTTTCTATAACTTGGTAAATAACGATAATAATCAGGCCTAGGATCTGCAGTTGATGTCCAATCTAATTGGGAGGTGCCTTGTTCTCCAATGGCAAGTCCAAAATTAATTTGAACTATAGCTTTATCCGTCCATCTTTTTTCATATCTAATGGAGAGCACAGGCACATTTGTATATTTACTATTGGGATAAAAAGCTTGCCCATTTAACCAACCCCAACTAGGATTATAATTTCTAAGATGAGTTAATGTATAGGCTTCCAAAATGGCTGGAGCCTGCTTACCTTGATTCGCCTGATCCCACCAAAAGCTGATACCAAATGATTGATTATTTTTTAAATTTTTATCAATACTAAAAGCAGCCCCTTTTATTTTTTTAAACCCGCTAGGGGATAATCCATTGGGCATATTTTGAAAAACCAAGAAAGAATGCAAACTCCAGTCATTGCGATTACCTTTTGTGCTATATTGAATATATCCTTCATTCATATAGGATGCATTAGAGAATGCTGTATGCAATTGCCAACCCTTTTTGAAAAAATGGGCAGAAGTAGTTAAATAACTTGTTCGATAATATTTACTATAGCCTTCAATAGAAAACTCCAAATTATCATCACTTTGCTTTTGATGAAAAATTTTATACATACCAGTGTAAGAAAAAGATGCATTCCATCCATTTAAATTGGAATCCCAATTAATGCCATCAATAATTGTACTATTATTATATGCTTGCCCTCTTGGAATCCAATTAAATACATAGCCATTAAACTGAGAAATACTAGTTATAACATTTTTATTGGATTTTAATAAGGTAGGCACCCAATTATAAGTCCTTTCATTTTCGTCATAAATCAATTGCTTTGTAAGCTCTTCTTCATTTTGAGCACAAGCAGAATGAAACACTAGCATTAGGAAAAATAATAATAATTTACAAATTGGTCTCATGTTCATTTTTGAAGACACAATTTGTGTTTTTTATGAAATCAAATTCTTTCGGTAAATACGCTTAAATAGAGTTTGTCTTTTATTTATACTTACTAAAAATGAATTCTCCTATGAAAAACTATTTTATACCTGTTTTTATGCTGCTAATCCTAAAGCTTCCTGCTCAAAGTCTAATTGTAAGCTTTTATAATTGTGAAAATTTTTATGACACCACCAATCAAATAAAAGTAATCGATGAAGATTTTTTACCAACTAGTCAAAAAAACTATAACAGTAAAGCATATGCAATAAAATCTAATCATCTTGCAAAAGTCATTTATGGTCTTGGAAAAATGGAGAAAAGTAATGGTATCGCCATTATGGGAGTTGCTGAAATAGAGAATAAATGGGTATTGGAAAAATTAATTGCTGAGCCTATTTTGCAAAAATACCATTATAAGTATTTGCATTTTGATTCAAAGGATCAACGAGGAGTGGACGTTGCCTTAATTTATAACCCCTCTTATTTTGTACCATATCAATACCAACCCTATTCATTAACAGATGTCAATCATTTCACTGATTATGCTACACGTGATATCTTATATGTTAAAGGAAGATTAGATGGTGAATGGGTTCATGTATTAGTAAATCATTGGCCAAGCAGAAGAGGTGGTGCCTTAATTTCAGATAACAAAAGAATATGGGCAGCAACAGTTTGTAAAAAGATAATGGATAGTGTTGCTTTATTTGATTCTGAAGCAAGATTTATAGTCATGGGTGATTTTAACGATAACCCTAATAATGCTAGTATTAAAAAACTAGCGCTTTTAAACCCTTTTTTAGCTCTTTTCAAAAAGGGATACGGCAGTTTAGCTTTTAGAGATAGCTGGAACCTATTCGACCAAATCTTATTAAGTAGGCATTGGACAGAACCCAATAATACCCTAACCACTTACAAACCAATCATTTACACCACCCCTGATATGATTGAAACCCAGGGTAAATACCAGGGCTACCCCAAAAGAACCTATGATGGAGACCGGTTTAGGGGTGGTTACAGCGATCATTTCCCGGTGGCCCTTATTTTTAAGCCAATTTTGAGCGGAAATACACTGAAATAGCCTACCTTCGCCGTCCCAAATCTGTTTTGGCAGATTCGTTCCGAGCAATTGGAATGTCCACTGGGAAAAACCAATTATTTAACCAATAAATTCAAGTAATGAACAATTACGAATTAATGGTGATTTTTACACCGGTACTATCTGAAGAAGATTTTAAATCTGCTCAGAAAAAATACCAAGACTTCATCAAAGAAAATGGTGGGTCTACCGTAGCCTCCAATCCTTGGGGTTTAAAATCACTTGCTTATCCTATCGATAAGAAAACCACTGGTATCTACTGGATACTAGAATTCACAGCTCCAGCTACAGTGAATGAAAAATTGAAAATTCAATTTTTACGTGACGAACAAATTATGCGTCACATGATTACCAAACTTGACAAGTACGCAGTTGAGTACAACCACATTAAGAGAAACGGCGGTTTCCCTGTTCACAAAGCAGTTGAGGCTTAATTAAATTTTTACCCACATGGCAAAGAATGAAATCAAATACCTTACAGCGATTAAGCAGGAAAAACCTAAGAAGAAATTCTGTCGTTTTAAAAAGTATGGTATTAAGTATGTAGACTATAAGGATACAGACTTCTTAAAGAAATTTTTAAACGAGCAAGGTAAAATGTTACCTCGTCGTTTAAGCGGTAACTCATTAAAGTACCAACGCAAAGTGGCTGATGCAATTAAAAGATCACGTCAAATGGCTTTGTTACCTTATGTAACCGATTTATTTAAATAGGCTCATTATTAGTAAACCATCCCTAATCTCGCGGTCTTAAAAACAGACCTCGGCGAGTGACAGCAAAAAATTGCTGGGCTCTTGGGAACTAAAACAATTATTATGCAAGTTATCTTAATTAAAGATGTAGACAATTTAGGTGGTAAGGACGAATTAGTAAACGTGAAAAACGGTTACGCGCGTAATTTCTTATTTCCTACAAAGTGCGCTGTTGAAGCAACTGAGTCTAATGTAAAACAACAAGAAGAACGTTTAAAAGTAAAAGCGAAGAAAGAAGCTGCTATGTTGGCTGAAATCAACAAAGTGATTACTGTATTAACTGGTAGCCCAGTTAAGTTAAGCGCTAAAACAGGTGCGAACAACAAAATATTTGGAAGCGTTACTTCTTTACAAGTTACTCAAGCGATCCGTGATCAAAAAGGATACGAAATTGATAGAAGAAGAATTACCATTCAAGATGATATCAAAGAATTAGGCACCTTTAAGGCAACTATTGACTTTGGAAATGGTCAAACAACAGATATTGAAATTGAAATTGGCGCTGAAGCTTAATTAGCCTGGCCCCTTTTTTAGGACTTTTTACAGCTTAAAAGCTGGCCAAAACCCCTCTCGATAGCCTCTGGAGGGGTTTTTTGTTTAATTTTTAGCCTATTTATCCACCTATTTTATTAAAAAAGTGCATAAATAATGGAATTGTAGTTATTATCACTATCTTCGGTGTCCTAATGGCGGATTTCTTCCATTAGTTTTTGATCACTTAATTTAAAAGAACATGAACATTTATGTTGGAAATCTTAGCTGGAACATGACTAGCGAAGATCTTGAGAACTTGTTTACTCCATTTGGTGCAGTAGCAAGTGCAAAAATTGTAACAGACAAATTTAACAACAACAGAAGCAAAGGCTTCGGTTTTGTTGAAATGGCTAACGACGACGAAGCTCGTGCAGCTA
>Ga0209188_1000034_pt1 | contig 153186 bp, 208 predicted proteins | sample C_130625_EF_Meta_FD_187307 | JGI IMG/M metagenome (GOLD analysis project Ga0209188, IMG submission 187307) | Freshwater microbial communities from Lake Croche, Canada to study carbon cycling - C_130625_EF_MetaG (SPAdes) (version 2) | ecosystem: Environmental > Aquatic > Freshwater > Lake... | reverse complement strand
GTGTCTCACAGATATATAATATTTCTGAATTTGGGTAACATATCTTAACTAACTTTATCAATTGCACATTATCAATTCGATCATCATATGTAAACACTTCATCTACTTCTTTCAAACTCTCAACTATTTCTCTCCTATCTTCATATTCTAAAAAATACCCACCAATATTATTAAGCAACCAATAATCACTGTGAATTCCAATAACTAGGATATCACAATTGGCTTTTGCTTTTTTTATTTTATGTAGGTCGGAGACAGTTACCGGATCGTATGTTCCTGTAAGTATGGTGATTTTTTCTTTTCTTGTCATGGAATAAGACCAGGGAAAGTATCTTTGACGAATTTTGCTGTCAAGCCTTTTACCCCAAGGTCTTTTTTCATAATATTGATAAGTATTTCAGCTTCTCTTGGTTCTAGTGCTTCGGCAATTTGCAAAAATAGTTCTTTTCTTTTTTGTTCGCTTAATTTGTCTGCTGTTTCATTTCCTTTTTGGAAAAGATACAACCTACGTAATTCTGTTTCTAGTCCTGCAAATCTAATTCCTGGAATGGTATCAGGTTTAATATACTCGGTTGGCATTTTTTTGAAATAAAACTCATACTTTGGATCAAATACTAACTGCAAGGTTTGCTGCAATAGTTTACTGTTATTATTTAACAAAACCTGTTTTTTTGCGTCTTTTGTCTCTGCCAATTCAAACGCATCAAATATTTCATACAAATTATAAATCATTAGTATTCCTCTATAACATCCATTAAGTTTTTCAATTTCTTATCGATAAAGTAAGTCAACAACTTACTACGAGAAGGCACTTCAGTATTATCATATGTATGTATAATTGCTTCTTTGATTTCTTTTGGTATATAAGACAAATCAATCAGAGTTTGATTGCGTGAGAATCCATGTTGCAAATCTTCTGCAAGTGTTTTATCTGAATAATCAATCGCAATCAGTTCTTCTATCTTTTTTGCAGTAATTGCTTTTTGTCTCAACTCACGAACAAAGGTATCAGCAGGAGAAAGGATGTTTGGTATGCCATCACCTTTATCACCGCGGATGATTTTTTCTTTCAGTTCAGTTTCTGGATCAATTGATTTGATATATTTCTTCAACGATGGATTATATTGCTTAACATTCGGACCATATTTCTGCAATTGTAGAAAATCACCATCACTTGATAGAATCAAAATCTTTTCTGATTGTGCATAACGTGGTACTAGTGTGCCGATGATATCATCTGCTTCTGCACCGTCAACATCAATTGTCTTGTATGGTAAGTATTCTTTGAGTTCTGCTTTAATAACTGATAGTGTATCAAATATCAGATGCCAATCGAGGTCAGACTTATCTCTAGCCTTTTTGCGACCTGCTTTGTATAGGGGGAAAACTTCTTTGCGCCAATACTTTCTATTATCACAACACAGCACAACATCGCCATATTCTGATTTGAAATTTTTGACATGAGTTCTGAGGATATTCATAACCATATGGCGTACAAGACCTTCTTCAATCTTTACACCTTTTTGTCCTGCAATCTGTGCCATTAGACCAGATAATAAGACCTGATTCAAATCAACGAGTATCATAATAATTCCTAATGAGTAAGTCTGACTATATTACTACACTTTATGTCTTTTGTCAAGCCCACTCTTCCAATTTTTGGTAAATATCATCAAAGAATTTTTCCGATGTGGTTGTTTTCTTTCCGACAACACCAAAAAAGTCACAATCGATCATTCTTACCACATATTCTGATGGATCAATCAATATTGCCGAGAATCGATCTTTGTGTTTAGGTCCATCACCATCTTCTTTAAATGTGATAATTTCATATTCATCACCCAATTCACTACCACCCAATTTATCACCAGAATCAATATATTGGAATGTTTCAACATGATGAGCATTATCTTTATCAGGATGAGGAACAAACATTATACCATCAAACTTAACCGAATTAAGTTCTTTCACCATCTCCTTTAGTGATGCGGTCATTATATGCCTTTATATGTGCCTTATGCACTCTTACCATTATCCATGTATTGTAATATTCTTCCGACTCCAATACACACCTGGTGAACTGTTCTTTTGCCTCAAGATAATTACACTCACCTTTAGATTTACACAAGTGAATTATTTCTCGACTAAAGTTTTCACTACCTAATGATAACACATCTTTTATGAGATTGTCATTCGATCCATAATATTTCTGCCAATTACTTCCAACTTTCGTTTTCTTTTTTTTACCGTTGACTTGTTTGGTTTTGGCAGAGTAAAATAATTTCTTGCCTATGTATTTTTTATTGTTCGCTATATTCGTAATGATATAGACGAAACCGTAGTTATCACCAATCAAGTCGTCAGTAAAATCGGCACCTTTATACTTCCAATTTATTTCCATTCCTCATTCTCATCAAAGTCATCTTCTTCATCTATATATTCATCGATGATATCGTCAATGACTTCTCCGCAGAATGGGCAGTGTTCGGGCATCTCTTGGGAAACTAATTGTTCAACATACTGAACATCAAAAGATGATTCGCATTCGTGACAATTACCTGAAATTATTTTAACTGACATTTTAGTCCTTTAGTGTTATGCTGCTTTGGCCCACACATCTGACCAATCACCACTCAAAGCACCTTTTGCATAATCTGTTGCACGATTTTCGAAAAAATTGGTATGTGTTGGTGCGTTAATCATTTCTTCAACCCATGGTAATGGATTACGTTTTACTTTATTGATGCCTTTAAGACCAAGGCTAATGAGCCTACGATCAGCAATGTAGCGGATATACTGCTTAACGTCAGCAGAATCGAGTCCTTCCATTGGTCCCATACTAAACGCAAGGTCGATAAATTTATCTTCAAGTTCTACCATTCTTTCTGCAATAGAATAAATTTTAGATTTCAATTCGTCATTCCAAATTTCTTTATTTTCTTCTATGTATGTCCTAAACAGTTTAATCATCGATTCACAATGTTGTGTCTCATCTACAATTGACCATGTTACTATCTGACCCATACCTTTCATTTTACCGTGGCGTGGAAAGTTAAGTAACATAATAAAAGAACTGAATAGTTGCATTCCTTCGGTGAAAGCAGAGAATACGGCAATATGAGTAGCAATGTCACTACTTGATCCACCTTGCATGGATACATCAAGTAGATAATCGTGTTTCTCTTTCATCTCGGAATACTCTAAGAATTCATTATACGTAGTCTCTGGGAGGCCTAGCGTTTCAATGAGGTGCGAGTATGCAGCAACGTGTAGAGCCTCTCTGGCAGCAAATCCAAGTAGCATCATTCGTACTTCTGGTTGACTGAAATATGGTAAATAGTTTTTGACATATCCACCAGCAACATCAATATCACCTTGTGTAAAGAATCTAAAGATATGCGTTAAGAATTGTTTTTCTTCTTTTGATAATTTCTTTTTCCAATCGTTCACATCTTCTGACATTGGAACTTCAGTATGCAACCAATGGGACTGTTCATGTTTCAACCAGGCATTGTATGCCCATGGGTAGTTGAATGGTTTAAAATAATTTCTTTCTTCTGTTACATTATTGGTAGTTTTTTTTATCATCTCATTTACTTTTGTAATCGTTATTATTTTTTGCTTCCAATTCACGAAGATCATTTGCGACATCAGATACACCATGCCAATCTTCCATTACAATCATCACCTGCAAATAATCTAATAACACTTTTTTTTGTACTGCAAAATTTGTATAGTCTTTATTTTCCATCTATTTCACCTTTATTAAATTAATAGTATAACACAATTCATCTTTATTCACAAGTGGCCCAAATGGTATTCGTCCATTGCCTATATAACCATGTTCCTCTTGGTGGGACACAGTTACCGTATTCTGGAAATCTTTCAATTCTCTCTTTAATAACCCAAGAGAATATAAAAATAGAAAATAGAATTGCTATGACCACTACGGAATTACATGCTAGTTTATTGAACATTTTACGGCGTCTTTTGTGTCGGAGCCTATCGTCTATGATTTTTTGACGCATAGCCTGAGCAATCAATACCGCTTGTTCTTTTCCCATCTCTTTCATCATTTTCTCAACTTCTGTATAAAGAGCACCAAGTTCAGCTGGGCATTGATATACCATCAGTTCACGTATTTCAGTTTCCATTTGTTGTAACTGTTTACGCATCAATACCCGTTTTAGGGCACGCTTGCCTATGCTTTCATCACCGGTATAAACTTCGGTATGACTGCGGTATTCTTCTTCCTCAAATATTGCCATACATTTATAATAGTTGTCATAATAGGCACCTAGTTGATCACCAATTTCTTGATAGATATTGGTAGTTTCCCCGTCACGTTTATTTAAATTTATTACTCGATTTTTTTCCTCAATATACTGATTATGTTCAGCAATTGTTGGGGGTCGATCTTTATGTGCATTACGAAACTGGTCATCAAGATCCGCAAGTACGCCTTTAATATCACCGGCTGCACCTTTAATCTCTTTATAAAGTTTGCAGCCCTGTTTTATTGCATTTACCGCACCGTTGGCCAGAGCAAAGAGAGTTAATGGATCCATTATTCTTATTTTCCATTGTTATGTCCCTAGTCAGCTATTTAGTTTTGGTAAGTATTTCCTTTATATTTCAACCTTGTTTTTTACATTCACCTTCGACTTTAAAAGTCTTGAACTTTAAATCATATCTCATTGTAGATAATACTTGTTCGCAGGTTTTTTGATCCTGAAATGTCAGTTCTACTCTTCCCGGTTGATCTTTTGAATTATTCATGTTTACTGCTATCAGTATCAGTAACCACATTGTCTCTCTCCTTTGTCCAAGTAACTATTTCCCATTCACCAGTCACATGTTCAACAAGAGCAGTACAAGATTCAACCCAATCACCATCATTCATATATGTTACACCATTTATCTCTTTTATTTCTGCATGATGTATATGCCCGCAAATGACTCCATCGAAACCACGCTTGCGGCAATAGCTAGCAAGATTAAGCTCAAACTGAAAAATAAAGTCCACGGCTTTTTTGACTCGATGCTTGAGATACTTAGATAGACTCCAATAACCAAAACCCATCCTATGGCGAATCCAATTATAACGGCTGTTAATACTGAGAATAAGGTCATATAGTTTATCTCCTAAGAATCCTAACCATGGAGCAAGTCTTGTTATACCATCAAACAAATCGCCGTGTGTGACTAGATAATGTTTGCCATCAATGCCGATATGTTCTATTTGATTACAAACTTCAATTAGACCAAAACCAATACCGTATGGAATTAATGGTCTTAAAAATTCATCATGATTCCCAGCAACATATATTACCCTAGTTCCACGTTTGGCGTGGCCCATGATTCGTCTCACAACATTGGTGTGACTTTGTTTCCATCTCCACTTATTCTGTTGTATTTTCCAAGCATCGATTATGTCACCAACAAGATATAAGGTATCACATGTATTGTTTTTTAAAAAATTATTTAATGCTTCTGCTTTACAATCTTTAGTTCCCAAATGCACATCACTAATGAATATGCTTCTGTAATGCATTTATTTTTCCTCTTTTTTCTTTTCTATTATTCTACCGCATCTTTGGGTTCTTGTTTTTTTGGTTCTTCTTTTTTCTTTTCTATTGCGGGAGGAAAATATGGTTCAACAACATAGTGATTTGCACCCCACCAACCGAGTGCTGAAAAGAAACCTCCAACCAATAATTCTAAAATTACCATATCACTTCTCCATCAATTTATCAACAAATTCTAATAATAATTCATAATGCTGGCCATCATGATACTTACCTTTCATCCAACTGTAAGAATTATACCAATGTGGTTCACTTTCTAAATGACAAGCAATCAATCCTATATTATCTTTGATTATAGCCATTGGATCACTATTCATATATCTCCCTACTACTTCAAAATTATTTTCATTTCCAGTTACTGCAAATCCATCATAGAAATACATTTGTTCCCGTCTACCATTCCAAATAACTTCTAAATTTTTGGCATGAGGGCGTCTTGTATCGGTATTGGGTTGCGTGATATATTGAACAACATCACATTCTTCAGGCAGAAGGTTAAAGTAATTAGGACCTGCCCAATACCCACCCATGCAAATTCCTAAATATTTTCCACCGTTTTGTACAAACTGCCGAATACTATTTCCATTAGCATTTGAACACATATCAAACTTACTAACATCACCTATGCCACCAGGAATGCAAATCATATCTACATCATCAAAAAAATCACTTTCCATTTCATGTTTTGTAAATATTTTAAATCTATAATTTGGAGTTAAAGCTTTGATTATACCGTTACCCGATTGCACGGAGCAATAAGGTTGGTGCATAAACATTGCAATTGTTTTCATATCACCCTTCACATGCTATACAATCGTTGCCCTGTGCAATTTGTGTCATATCAAGTTCTTTAATTACTTGTCTTTCAATTTTCTTTGATACTTTATCTGCTTTACCAATCTTCTCTGAACGGCAGTAGTACAATGTCTTTAATCCTTTTTTCCATGCCATGAAATGAATTGCATGTACATATTTGATATTTGCATCTGGTCTAAAAAACAGATTAAGTGATTGTGCTTGGTCAATATATTGTTGTCTGTCTGCTGCTAAGTCGATGACCCAACGTTGATCGATTTCCATACTTGTTTTGAATATTGCTTTTTCATTTTCGCCTAAAATATCTAGATGCTGTACAGAACCATCGTTAGCGATAATACTTGACCAAACATCAGCATAAACCTGTTCATCATTTATTTTTTCTTTTATCAATTTATCTAGCCATTTGTTTTTGTTTAAGTAAGAACCAGATAGAGTATCCTGGCGGTAAGCATTTGCCCGATAAGGTTCAACACTAGGGCTAGTATTACCCATGATGATGGAAGAACTGGCGTTAGGAGCAATGGCCATAAGATGAGAAAACCTATTACCAGTACCGACAGCATCAGGAGCCTCGCCTCGTTCGGCACCAAGTTCCTTATTTGCTTCATTTAATCCCTCTCTAATATATTTAAAGATTTTATTGTTTGCAACTTTGGCCATAACACCTTCAAAAGCAATACCATTGCGTTGTAAGTAAGCGTGAAAACCGAGAGCACCAACACCAATGCTACGTTCCCGGGATGCAGAATATTTTGCACGGCTGATTGAGTCAGGAGCGTTATCAATAAAATACTGTAACACATTATCAAGCATCTCAGCAACATCTCTGAGGAACATTGGTTCATTTTTCCATTCATCATAAGTCTCCAAATTTAATGACGATAAGCAACATACGGCTGTTCGTTCTTCACTAGTTGGTAATATAATTTCACTACACAGGTTCGATTGGTGTACTTTCAAACCTTTATCTTTTAACCAATCTGGTAATTTACGATTCGATTCATCAATAAAATGCAGGTATGGTTCACCTGTCATCATTCGTAATTCAAGAATCATCTGCCATAGATGTTTTGCAGATACAACTTCTCTTACTTCTTTTGTTTTGGGGTCAATCAGTGGCCAGTCATCACTCATATTTGGATCTAACATGCAATTTTCAACAATCTGCATAAAGTCATCAGTGATATTGATTGCATGGTGAAGATTCAAACATCTTAGATTTTGATCTCCAGTTGGTTTACGCATTTCTAAGAATGGAATAATATCTGGATGGGAAACATCAAGATAAGCAGCATAAGAACCACGACGAGTCCTACCTTGACGATACGCCAAAGATGAAGCATCGTAAATTTTGAGATGAGGCATAACTCCAGTAGATTTATCATCCGCCGAACGTATACCAAAACCAATCCCAACACCACCGCCGAGCATAGAAAGCCAATTAGTTTCTGAAAGATTGTCAACTAGTCCCTCCGCAGTATCTTCAATGTAATTAAGGAAACAGGATATAGGCATACCTCTCTTACTACGACCAAAAGACAATATAGGGGTAGAATAAGAAAGCCAATGCTTACTGCTATAGGTGTAAAGGCGCTGTGAATGCTCGATATTACTTCCAAATGCTTTAGATACAAATGCAAATCTCTCTTGAGGTGATGTTTCCTCATCACGCATGTATGATTCTTTAAGTCGTTTGATTCCGAGTTCATCGAATAATTTATCTCTTTCCAAGTCTATAGTAATGCCTAGGTATTCCATATGCTTCCTTATTATTTTGTAACAAATTCTCTAATCATCGGAAAGATTGGTTCAATAGCATCAGCACATGCCAAAGCAATTTCACGATGTTCTTTTTGTGTTCCGTTTTCACTCCTGAGTTGTATGTAGTGTACCCAAGAACGAAGTGTTCCATTCATGTATATTCTTGATTGTGTATTGCCTTCGGGTAATACTGCTCTTGCTTGTTCTTTTGCAATACCATTAGTGACTGCCCAAATATATGCTTCCTTTGCAGCATTAATTACATGAGTTTGCATTTCTTTCCAAATTCTTGCTGTTTCTCTTTGATCCGGATCTGCCAAATCAATTTCTATACTGTTCTGTCTATTTTTAGTATCTTGCCATCTTGCCAATCTATCTTCAAAACTAAGTTCTTGTACAGGGTCAGCATATCGTTGACTGAATTCCTGAAAAGAAAAACTACGGTGACGCAAAATCTGTCTTGCGATATCTCTTGTTGTTTCTATCTCTAAACAAATGCTCACCATTTCTAGTGGTGACCAGTGCTGATGGTTAATCAAATATCTAATTAATTTCTCAGAGGTTTCTTTGTTGTTTTGATTTGACGGGTTTGAAACTCTGGCACAAAATGCTACCAGTTCCGTCATGTTTTCTGCAAAATGTTGTGCAGACTGTGTGTATGATAATAGTTCGACTTTCACTTTAACTCCATATTTTCCAATTGGTGAATTCTAATGTTGCTCTAAGTCCAGAGAACGTATGTGTATCTATAATACTCTTAATTTCATCTGGTGATATGCCACCTAGTATCATTTCATTAATGTCTTTATAATCAATGGTCTTAGGCCATAAACACACGGAAAAATTATTTTCAATTGCCTTTTGAATATTTTTCACTATATCTTTATTTCTAGGTTCATTATCATAGACTAGTACCACATTGTCTGTTTTACCAACTGCCATAAGATTTGAGTCGGCAGTTGCAATAGAATTTTCAATGAACATACTGTCTATGGGACCCTCTAGGACGTAAACCGTTTTAGTCCAGTCTACTCTATCAACCCCAAAGAATTTGTCTGTATCGTCTTGTAATTTGATTGTGATGTATCTGATTTTAGATTCACCCAATGCTCTACCCTGAAACGCAACCAATTCTTTTTGTTGATTATAGAATGGAATAATCAGTCTTTGATCTTTTTCTTTGAGTTCTTTTTCTACACCAATTTCTTCTACAAATTTCTTAAAATCTTCCGCAAAGTACAAATTGGAATATTGTGCGTCTGGTATTTGTCTCGATTGAACATACACCCTAGCATGATGCTGATCCGGTAATGATTCTATAGTTGGAAGATTAATTGTGTTCTTAAACTCTGGTTTTGCTTTGAATTCTTCAAATGTAGGTTTAGGATAATTATTGTTTCCTGTCTCACCATTTGCATATCGTTCCATTGCATATTCTTTTACCATGCTTGGATCAATATACTTGATGAAGTTATACATGGTATGACCAACGCCGCAATTCTGGCATTTATAGAAGTAATCATTCTTCTTCTTGTAAATGTACCCTCTTGCTTTGTATTTGTTTTTTTGTGAATCACCACAGAAAGGACACCTAAAGTTATAGAGGTCGTCTTTCTTTTGGGCAAACCTATCTAACCGAGGAGATAGGAGTAATAGGAATTTTCTGTCAATATAAATGCTCATTCAGTAATTATACTACAAAATGAGCGTCTTGTCAATTGGTAATTTTAATTAAATTCCCATAACTATTTACCAACCAAGACAATAATACAATACCACCAACGATCATCCACTTCCATTGCAGAAGTGAATCTAATGCAGCCTTTTCTCTTTTATTGTGGTCTTGCATTTCATTCCGTAAAGCTTTTATTTCGTCCATAATGCGAAGTTCGGATGTCTGCATCTTATCTAACACCACATCGATGCGGTCATGTAATTCACCAATATCTGCTTCTTTTTCTAGTCTACGATCTTCCATGGTGGCATATACTTTCGTTAAATGTCTATCGTGTTGATCGACTAGTTTTTCTATGACTACATCCATTTTATTGCACAATGCAGTCAAGGTTAATACCTGCGTTTTTAGAACACCGATATCAACCTTAATTTCGACACATTCTTGGTTTTCTTGAGACATTTATTTCTTCTTATCAGGAATAGCAGTGCCTTCTAGTTTTTTATGCACTTTGATTGTTTTGCAAACTTCTTTTTCTTTTTTAGTTTTTGCATCTACTTCTTTAACACAAACTTTCTTTTCTTCAGCACCAAATGCTGCTTTAGTTAAAGGTGCAAATAACAAAAACAAAATCATTGAACCTACGGCTAATTCTTTTTTCATTTTTTTTCTTCCTTTTTGACAAATTTTTCCACTGAAGTAAAACCTAGTCCACCAACAACAATATACATCATAGTATCGATACTACCTTGACTTGCTTTTAATCCAAAAACAAGGTCAGAAATAAATCCAGCAGCAAGTAATAAAAATGCTAAAAAGGCAATAGTCCGTTTGCTGCTTGGATTATTTTCGCCTTCTCCGGTTAACATCTTAGATAAAAAATCCATATTAAATCTCCGGATGTGGTGGTTGAGCTGGTGCTGGTTTACCACCAAATCCAGTTACTTCTGTTCCGAAAGTTGGTGCAACTGCTACCGTTTCACTAGTATAGGAGAATGATGCTCCAATTCCGTTGATAGGTGCTGCTGATGCTTTGGCAACAGATGGTGGTTCTGGTGGTGGAGTATAAGGTCTGTTTGCTGCATCAATTGCTTTTGATCTCAAGTCTTTATCGTCACCAGCAAGCATAATGCCCGACAATGTACCAGTTAAGAATGTGGCAATAGGAATAATCAATTCAAAGAATTTATTATCCACTGGACTCATACCATTCATTGGTTGTGTAACAAAGATCAAACTATACAATACAACAAACACAATACCGAATAGTGTTAGACCTAAAATAATACCAATAAAAAATTTTAATCTGGCGTTTAGTTCTTCGGTTGTGTATTTCTCTCCAGACCATAGTTGGTTAATCATTTGCAATCTCCTTTTGACGAAACTGGTTGTTGTGGTTGCAGAGGTTGCCCAGTCTTATCTTTTACATAGTGCTTTAAATCTTCAGGACATGTACCGTTTGCTGTGCAGTATGGTTTCTGACATTGTTTAGTTTCCCAATTCTCTGGATCTTGGCATGGGTAACGATAACGTTCATCACATGCAAACAGAGTTAATGGTAACAATAGAATTAATAGATATTTCATTATGCCCCCAATACATGTAGGGCGTGAGCATAATGTTTTTTTCTATCTTCAAGTCCAATTGTGCCACCGTTGATGATTTTAGTCATCTTTTCAATGTCGCCTTTGTCTGCCCATTGATTTAGTTTATTAGTTTCCCAGAACCAACATGCTGACTGTGCTGCACCTTCAAAGGTACCCATGTATTCTGCTGCTTCTTCTGATGTAATTTCTAATGATGCTGCAAACCATGTATAGTTTGTTTTACCAGTCAATTGAATTAGACCACGGCCTCGGTATTTGAATCCATCACCAGATGCTTCATTACCATTACCCATACGATCTGCATAGATTTTATTAGCAATTTTTTCTGGTTTCTTTTCATACATGTAAGCAATATTGATATCTTTGAAGTATTTTCCAAATATCTTCATTAGACTATCTGCTTTGTAATTCAAATTCTCAGATAAGAAAATGAACCCACCAGATTCATGGGCGCATTGTGCCATGAATGCTGCAATACGTTGAGGTGTATTGATTTCATAATCCGGAAGTAATTGACTTAATGCTTTGTGCCATTGGTCAATATATGGATTTTTTGGAAGCAATTGTTTTAGTTGTTCTTTTGTCAGTTCCATGTTGAATCCTTATTATTATTTTACATTTTCAAACAGTTTTTTTTGTTCTGCATACCATTCATTCCAACTATCAACTTTAATTTTACATTCTTTATATTGTTCGTAATTTTTCGTGACAGTTTTTAACACACTACTCAACTTGTGGTCCTCAATATCAACTTTGTTTAAATCGGGACATGTTTGTTTCAATTCATTTGGCGCATCAGGAAACTTAGCAACAACAGGAACTGTAGTTGAACAACTAGCAAGCAATAATGTGATAATGATTATTAGTTTATTCATTTTGGCATCTCAGCAGCGTCATTTAAAATTTTAAGTGCTTCTGTATCAACTTCACACTTTGAATCAATTTGTTTTTCGACTTCTTTGATTCTTTCTTCCACTTTAACTTGTATCTGTTTTACTATCTTTGTTTTGTATACAATTTTTTCTTGTATTATTGTATTTACTTCTTTAGATTTTTCTTCTGTTATTTTTAGTTTTTCTTCTAATTCTTTAACACGGGCAAGCCAAACTTCGTTATTGTGATTTGCACCTTCAAACCAAACACCTGTCACTAAAATGGCAATTGCGATGATTCTGATTGGGAGTAAGTAGTTACCAATTAAAGGTATGTAGGAAAGAAATTGTGTAACTAAGACACCTATCAGTCCACCAATAACCATTGCATCAAAAATCCAACTAGGTAACCAATTTAATATCCACATATGTTTTTCCTAGATTGTAGGTGCTTTTCTTTTTCCAATAGGAAGCATTACTGGGTTATGTGCTTTTCTTTTCTTTCTTAAATCAACACCAGGTTCACCACCTTTACCACCAGTACCTGCGATTGCACCACTACCAACAACATTTGTTGGTCCGCTACTACCTAGTGCGCCGCCACCCATGCCATCTTCTCTAAATTGTTTGAAAGTTTTCATATTCAATCTCCTGAAGTTTCGCCAGAACCTTTTACTGAACTTAATGGATCGGACTGTGAACTAAATTTAATTGAATGTCTTGCAAAAGTTTTACCATTATGCTTGAAATGAATAGATGTTCCTTTATGATGCACTTCAATATGGTCCGGATTATTAAGTATATGTTCGTGGTGTTTGCTTGGATCAATTGAATGGTGAGCATAATCACCATTTTTACCACCCGAATGAGTAACATGTCTTAAATGGTTATGCCCTTGTTTTTGCATAGGCGTCTGTTGTGCATGGATGACATGTCTGATATGTGCAACCAACTCATGCTTAGGTGCTTTAGACAAGTGGTCGTGCAAACCTTTTGCTATTTTATGTAATGTCTCAGTATTCTTTGCTTTAACATAAGCTTTCATTCTAGGACTAGAGTTCATCATTGCTTTTCTTTCACCAGCATTCGAGGCCTGAGTAACCAGTTTTGGATATTTTTTAATTATATCTTTTCTATGTGCATCGTGTATTTTTTTTGCTTTGGGTCCAGCATAGTTAATACCAGGATTAGAAGTCGGCACGTGTTTTGAAGTTGAGTCTGTAACTTTTAGACTGATACCGTGATGTATTTCTTCCATTTTATTGTTCCTATTTTGCTTTTCGTGTCGTAACAACTATATCAGACGAATCTTCTTTTTGTGTTGCTTTTATTCCAGTCGTTCTCAATAAGTCATTTGGCTGTGAGGTCCAATGTACATTATGTATTTTGTGACCATTTACCTCAACCTTCTTTTTAATATCATTTGCTGCTGACTTTGCTCTCGCATTTATTTTCTTATAATCTTCAGGATGAACCTTCTTTTTCAATTTAGAATGTGCTTCTTCTGGACTATCTCCATTTTTATCTGGATGTTTTTCCATATGCTTGCGACCAAGTAAATGATATCCAACTAATAGTTCGTGTAATTTACCTTTAGTGTCGGAGGATACCTTTCCTTCTACTGGTGCTGCTGTATCTTCCCACAGTTCATCAAAACTATCTTCTTCATCTTCTTCGCCAATTAAATGTTTTAGTTCATTTTTTTCTTCTTTATCATCCTCATGTCTTAGGCGTTTTACTATCTTATCTATTTCTTCATCTGATAATTTCTTTTCTTCAACCAAATCAAAGTTTTCAGATATTATACCTGCTCTTTGTAACCATATTAATTTTTGAATAGATGTCATTTTGTTACCTTATCATATTTTTCTTAATATCTCTGCTATTGATAAATCCACTTTTATGTCAGAAGAATAGATAATTTTCCCGTTAATCTTACCTATTACTTCTGGCATAAAATTTAGATAAATCAGAAATGTTTTTAGAATATCATAATCACGTTCATCGATTCTAAAAAACAAGATTTTGGTTGCGGCTTCTGCGCCAAATACATTATATAAACAAATCAGATGATTGATGATTAATCGTTCTTTTAACGTCTTTGTTATTTTATATCTACGAAACAATCTTTTTAAATACTTTGTTCTTTTTAAATCACCTTCAAACTCACTCATAATGCAATGTGGAGATTCATATGCCTTCATTGCATACATTATAAAATTATCTTCAGTCAAGTCATCGATCATATTAAATGGGGTGGCCGAAGCCACCCACCATATTATTAAGCGTCAGGTAGAGTGATATCGTCCGAACCATCACCGATTGGATTTGCTAGTGCAACAAGTGTTTCCCACTGTACACGGCCAGCACGACCACCTTCACCGACTCTCTTGATATTCCATCCTACATGTGAAGTATGAGTATATGAACTATTTGCACTACCATCTTCACCTAGACCTTTGTCTGCAATAGCAGTTGCATTACCACTAGTTAAAGTGAAATTTGAACCGTTATTAGGCATAAAGATTGCAGAAATATCGATTGGTGTTGCAGCAGTAGCCAATGCAGCGGTTCTTGCTAACTGGAAATCATTCGCACCAGTCTTGATGACGTAGTAGTATTGTTGTCCATTGAATATGTAGGTGAATAAATCTGTAGTGCCATTACCAACTGATGTTAAATCTTTAAGACCTGTACCATCATGTGTAATGGCATGAGCTTGTGTATCATACAAAGCAAATGAGTTATCATTGATTTTATGAACACCATACGTAGTACCAGTTGTCAATCCACCAATTGGATTGGAACCAGACTTTTCGTAAAGTACTTCATCACCAGTTAAGAATGGGTGACCAGTTGCAGTGATAATATTTGTTGTTGTGTTTACCACAGCAGCACTAGAACCATTGACAGTAACTACATCACCACGAACACGACCAGAACTGTTATCTGTATAGAACAATTCATCACCGGTGTTCCATCTGTGATTTGCATAGGTGAACTTGTTTGTTGATACACTTACGACTGATGCACTTGCAAGATTCATTGTAACGTATGGACCTTGAATTGCAACGGTAGGAACTGTTTCGTATGATGAACCAGTATTCGTTACTTGAATGTTAGTAACTGCACCACCAGAGATAGTTGCAGTTGCAGCAGCACTTGATCCACCACCACCACTGAAAGAAACACTTGGTGTTTCCATATACTGTGTTCCACCATAAGAAATGGATACATCAGTTATTTTACCACCACCCGAATGAATTTCATTGGCGTCTACCATGAACAGACCGACAGTTTGATCTGTAACATAAACGTCTGGTGTTGTATTACCATACAGAAACGCAACATTTGCGGCTGTGGGTGCAGCAGCAGCCCGGTTCATCTTGTTGACTGTTGTTACAGCCCAGTAAGGTGAGTTTGCTGCGTTATCGTTATTTCCCCATGAGGACATGTTTTTCTCCTTAAAAATCCTAGGTTTGTTTATTATTTATTCTTTATTGTTCTTGGCCTTTGATTCCAAGTTTTCCTACTTTTTTGCCAATATTTCCTTGACCCGGACGATTTCTCATCATAGGATCAATTTCAATCGTATCACGGGGTGTACCAGTTTCTGTTTTACCACCAGACAAAACTGCACGGGCAGATGCTTTCTCTTTACCAAATTCATCTTTCTCATCACTTACTTCTAACTTAGGTTTTTTGCCTAAACTTTTTTCTTGCTTATCATCCTTTTCATGGTCATAGGTTTCTTCATTCATTTTTCTTTTCTTATGCAGATTAAAGATACCTTTTACCATCATTGCTGCTTTAGAAGGATGTTTACTTTCAACAAGAGAATCGCCTTCAGGTTCATATGAATTGGCAAGTTTACCCATCATTGTTTCTTGTTTCATTTCTGGTTTTTCTGCCTTCTCACGTTCCTCACGTTCTTTCTTCTGCTTTGCAAGTAAATCTTCTAAACGTTTTGCACCAGCATCCATGTCATATCCTGCTTTCTTCACGCCTGCTTTGAATTTATCATGTGCAGTCATAGATTCAGTTCTTACTGATGCTTGTCTTTGTCTCCATGATGCATATTGAGCAGATTGAGCATATTTTTGTTTTCTGCTCATATCAAGAAGGTCTGGATCCCAACCTAAAGATTTAATATATCTGTCTAAGTGTCCTGCTTCATCAAGTTCGTGGACTTCTTCATTTGCCTTAGCAATACCTTTTTCACGTTTAGCAATAAAGTTCTTTGCAATATCTCTATACTCATCACTCTTTTTAGTAAAAGGCCTAGACTGTTTTATTTGGTCTTTTGCTTTAGTTACATATGACGCTTTAGTTGCAGGTGATAATTCATCAATCTGCTCAGCTTCTTCTTTAACAGATTTCTCTGCATTTTTCTTCATCATTTGTTGTGCCAAATGTCTTGCTTTGGACATCGGAGTGTGTTTAGCACCAGATTTATCGGTTGTTGTTCCTGAAGTTTTACGATAAGGTTTTTCGAATGGCGCATCATCATCTTCATGAACTTCTTCATTCTTAGGCTTAATGCCTTTCTTTTTCATATTGATTGCAATTGCTGCTTGTTGTGCTGCATTAGCAGCCTCACCAAGTTCATGAGTGCCACATGTGTAATCATATGCAGTAGAAACATAGTCTTGTGCTAGTGTGATTTTAGATTTTACCCATTCTGGCAAATCATCAGTATCTTTCAATTCATCATGCATTTTTTCAGCATTATGAATAATGATTCTCAGTTTGTCTTTAATCATTTCACCTACATCATCATCTTTTTCTTCTTTTACTTCTTCTGTTCTTGCGGGTGCCATTGCTGAATACTGGTCATAAGGATTTAAGGAGTCTTGCGATTCCTTATGTCCTTTTGATTTTGATGAACCTTTAACTGGTGAAGTCTTATCTTCAGCAACATCAGGTTGCTTTTTGAATTCTTGCAATTCGTGTGCAAATTCTTCTTTCATGTTGGCAATAAAATTATAATCATCCATTGTCAACACACCTTGGTGTCGAATCTTTAGAAGTCTTTCAGTAATACGATGCAACTCCATATCATCCTTTACATCCTCACGTGCCAATTCTAAAACACGAATCAGGAGAGGAATGTCAAGGGAGATTGAATCTGTTGTATCTTTACCTTCCAAAATCAATCTTATGTTGTTATGGATATTCATTATTCGCCTTTTGCTCTTTTCGTTGCAGTAGCATACATAACTTCTTTTGCTCTTTCACCATAACGTTTTTTGAAGTCTTTGAGTTTTGGTTTCATTGACATTACCATGTGTTCTTTTTCTTTCTTTTCTGTTGGTGTCAATGAACGTTCATCCAATTCAACTTCTTCTGGTAAATTACCTTTAGGACCAGAAACTCTATTACCATAAGAACCTTTAGCAACATTTTTCATTCCACCTTGCGTTGTCTTAGGAATTTTTCCTGCTTTAGTTACATTCTTAGATAGTATATTTCGTAAACCACCTGATAGTGTATCTTTACCACGAGACTGACTACGTTCTGTTCCAAATATTGCTGAATCTGCTGCTTTTTCTGCATGATGAGCAGCATCAGTACCATGGTGTTTTAAAATATGTGCATGAATTTTATCAGCACGTTTTTGGTGTTTTTCCATATCTTCATCGTGGCCATAATCGCCTGCTTCCCATGAACTTGCTGAGTGATGAGCATAAGCTTTAATTTTCGCACCAAGTGAAACTTCATTAATCATTTCAAAATTCTCAATTAATTCTTCTGCTTGAAAGTCATCCATCTGTTCAACTTCTTCATTACTTGGATGCGGACCACCATGATATCTTACTTTGGTGCTCTTACCATCTGAACCAGGACCAACATCATCAGTCTGTTTTGTTGGTTTACGTCCTTTCAACATATCTTTAGTGCGAACATCAGTATCAATTTCTTCTTGATGATGCATAGATTTTTCATGACCCTTAACTTCTTTTTTAGCAATCTTTTTTGCTTGTGGTGGAGTTACGCAATCTGCTTCTTCTGCCCATGTGCCTTCATTTACACCAGCAGCCTTCATAAACTTAGCATGATCAAAACGTGGGTTCTGTGTCTTGAAAATACTTGCATGATGTTGTGCCAACTCTTTACGTTTTTCTTGACTGTCGTGTGTCTTAATCAAATCAGCAACTTGTTGGAAGTGTTTGCGTGATACTGCTTCATCCAATTCAACTTCTTCTTTTTGTGTTGCTTTAATACCACTCATACGCAAACCAGCACGTTGAATACCTTTTGCATCTTTTTTGGCATATCCATATTGATTTTTTGAAACAGGTTCATCACTCATCTTACCAAACTTCTTCTGAATATAAGAAGCCACTGTAGACTTTTTCAGTTCATCAATTTGCTCAACATCTTCTTTCATATCATCTTTTTCATCTTCTTTTGGTGCATTGTGTTTCTTCTGATATACTGTACCAGTAGAAATCTTTTTCTTATCATACTTACCAGTACCTTTTTCTTTCTCTTTGTCTTTCAGGTACTTATCCATATCACCGAAACCTTCTTCAACATCTACAGGTTTCTTACCAGCACGTAATGCTGCCAAGTCTAAAGCATCAATAACTTTCTTATCACCTGCTAATGCAGCAATCTTTTTTTGTTTGTGTGACAGTTCAGCTTCTTGTGCAAGAATTTTTTCGACTTCTTCTGCTACTGAATCTTTTTTATTAAAATTGTTCATTTTTTTCTCCGTTTTAGCAATTCCATTTTCTTAAGGATTTATTGATTCTTGAATTTGGGTCGTGTGCAGTCTTAGCAGAAGTTAATCTTTTTTTCATTCCTGACATTCTAGCACAAAAACTCTTTCTTCTATTTGCTGCTTTAGAACCTGGTTTTAATTTACTTGGTTTTGTTGTTACTGCCATAGATAATTTAGAACCTGGATTCGCTCTACGATATGATTCTATACCTTTGCGATTCAGACCACCAGATTCTGATTTACCTTCTTTGCGTTGCCATGCAGCAACTTCATCAAGTTCAACTTCTTCTGTCTCATTTTCTTCACTAACTGATTTCCATCCACCACCCATGGCCTTATATTTCTTTGAAGCCCAAGCATTAGCATATGCAGAAGGATAAACCGCAAATTTTGATTTGGCTGCAGCCTTTGCTGTTGCCCACTTTTCAGGACTTGTTGGTTTATTCTTCTCTTCCAAATATTCTTCTTCGAGATGTTCGTTTATGAATTGTTTAAAAGTTTTCATTTACTTTGTCCTAACGTTAATTGGTTTTCCTCTACGTTCTGGATTTGGATCTTCTCTGCGTTTACGTTTAGCCGCAGATGCTCGACCTTCTTTACCTAAACTATGTGCCTTAGATTGTGGTAGGCATTTTGGTTTACCTTCACCTGGGTCACGAGCGCAATGACCTTTAATATTACCTTTAGTATCTACACGAACCCACTTTTGTTTAAACCATTGTCTTAAATCTTCTGTTATATCTGTGTCCTCTTTTTTACAACTTCCTTTAGAGTAAGGCGTCTTACCAGGAACAGATTTATATCCAGACCAACATCTTTCATTTACAAATTGTTTAAAACTTTTCATTTCTTTTTCTTCTTTGTCTCTAAACTAATTTTTCGGTCATCATCTTTATATGACTGCATAGGTTCTTTGTTTGTGGCACCATACTCACCACCACTCACACCCATATCATTCACACCAGGATCATCAATTGCTTCTGTTTTTTGTTTTCTAAACTGACTAAAAGTTTTAACTTTTGTTTCTTCACCATAAGTCACATTACCTAAACCACTCATTGGATAAACAGTACCGGAACCTCTGGTGCTGAACTCTGGACCAAGACCTGGTACCTTCATAACCTTATTGACATCCTGACTTCCTGCTTTTCTTTTCTTTACTTTTTCTTTGTCTTGCTGGAAGTTTGGCTCTTTTGGCTCGGGGAACGTTTTGAGGGTTGGCTCTTTGCTCTTGGCTTCTTCGTGGTAGGTTCTGAAGGTATAGCCTGAGTTACTTGGGACGTCTCCGTATCGGACTTCATCTTTTTGCGCCGAGATCCTTGCGAGTTGACAGGTTGGGCAGTTGTTATCGACGAGGAATTTTCCGTGTTTACACTTTCCAGTGTCGGTTCGATAGGTAATGTCTTTGGCTGCTCCGGCTTGCTTCTGAATAGGTTTAGTAGTTTGCTCAACATCTTTTTCTTCTCCTCTGAGTGCTTGTCTTAGTTTATCAACAGATAGGTCATGCTTTTCTGCATCACGGCGCTTCATTTCTTGACGATTTCTGATAAGGTTTCTCAAAGTCTGTCTTTGATTTTCTGAAGTTGAAAATTCAAAAATATTTTGAAATTTCTTATCAATATCATTTTCAAGTAAATCAGATTTTTTACTAAAAAAATATTTAGTATTTTCTAGTAAATCAGTGATATCATTTTCATTATTTGCAACATTGAATATATCTGCTGAATCAAGATTTATTGTATTATCGAACACAACAAATTCATTAAATAATTTTTCAAATTGTTGAGCATTCTTTTGTGCATTTAACCATTTTTCATGACGAACATCTTCGACCATCATTCTCTTTAATTTTTGATTTCTATCAGCACTTATTTTGTCTGAAGTATCAACAAAAATCATCATGGTCTCATAACCAAAATCTTCTAATTCTTCTTTGATTGTAACGATTCGTTCGATATCATTTGCAGAACCATTGATGATTAATGGCAAACGTTTTTTAATCGCATTGCGTCTTTCATCTTTAGTTTGTTCTGCAAGTTTTTGTTTATCCATTAAAAATTCATATGCTTGAATGGTATTGATTTCAACTACCTTTTCGGCAACTGCTTCACGAATTACGGTGTCTTTACCACTACCTGGACCACCAGTAATGAATAATGCTTTATACATTCCATGCTGGTAATTCTCATGAATACCCATGCCTTTACGAACATCTTTCATCAATTCTTTTACATGCTTTTCTGGTACATGATGCGGCACACCTTGTTTGAATGAATGCAGATCATTGTTCTTTGCATGTTCACGCATCTTAGATGCAGACATGCCTTCTACGCCTTCAGAATCAGGATCACGTTGTCCTGCTGATTTAACTTCGATCTTTTTAAAGTTGTATAGTTTACCTTCACCTGTACCATTATATTGATGTAGTTTTTTCTTATACTCATCAACACGATCCGAACCAGCAACCATAATTAGATGGTCGTGTCCTGCTTGATGCAATTTTGCAGCATGATGTAAGAATGTTGGATGTTCTTTAGATGATGATTCTATGTTCGTATTTGGAAAGAAACGCTTTGCGTGTTTAACTTTAGTCTTAGTATCCAATGGATCTTTTTTGGCATTTACCGAATGTGAAAGAATCACATGATGTGGTGCATGATAATCCGCAGCAATCTCTTTAACCTTGTTTACTAACTTCTCATGTCCAACAGTTGGAGGATTCATGCGACCAAACGCCATCACCACAGGATTGTGTGTTTTGGTTTGTTCTTCTATTTTTTCTAGAAATTTTTTCATTTAAAAGTTACGCATTCCTGCAAAGTTTCTTCTGCTAAATTCGGATCTATTAACTAACTTATCTGATTCTCCATTATGATGAAAAACGTAACCTTCTGGGTTCGCTGCTTCGCCATGATGTGTATGTTCAAAATCTTGATGATGGTTTAGTGTATTAATCAATGTATGCTTTGCTGCTTGTAAATGACCATGCATCTTGAACAAATTATTATAATGAGATTTATTTTTCTCAATATGAAATAAATGTTTAATCGAGTCAGTCTTATATTCTTCTTTTTTCTTGTCAGTCTTTACGCTGTCTATTTTTTTCTGGTATTGTTTTTCCATGAATTTCTTAAAATTTTCATGGTTTGGTTTCTCACCAGTTCTAACAGTATGATTTATATATGTCTCTAAATGTCCACCCGCACCATGATGCATTTTCGTAGCAGGGTACATATCATCACCATGTTCGTCATGTATTTTCTTAGCAGCAGCAATATGTTTATTAAATTGTGACTGTGCAGCCTTAGAGAAATGAACTTTTGACGTATCATGTCTAGGATCGACAGTAAATACATCTGGATGATGTTTAAAGTTTTCACTATCTACTTCATGATGGGCAGATAAACTTGCAGGATCTTTACCGTGATATTGAAGATGAGTTACTAGACCAATTTTTGCTTTTTTTACTTTTTTGGCATTCTCACCTGTTGCTGTATATGTCAATCCAGAAGGATTGGGATGAAAGTGTGATCCGTGTTTATCGTGCTTAACATCATCATGCGAGAACATCATATCGCCTTGATAGACACCTTTTTTAGGTGCAATCTTAGGTAAATGTTTTAGTGCGTCTTTTAATTTACTTGCCAATCCTGGAGCATGACCATGATTCTTCTCAATATCAGAATTGCTATAGTTAATCTTTGGTGTTTTATTGAATGCAGACTTTGATGCAACAAAAAATTTCTTAGTCGTTGGATGATGACCATAGACTAGAGCAGGAGAACCATCATACTTTGTGGTCAACTCCGAACTTTGTTTTCCTTGCTTAATATGATGTGCTGCTGCACTCAAAGAAGAAATGGCATGTTCTGCACCTTTTGCGCCATTTTGCAAAGGACGATCCTCTACATGCGTCAGATGTTTAATTTGACGAGGCTCTTCTTCCTGTTCTCTTAAAAACGTTCTAAATGATAGCATATTGATTTTATTATGGAAAACAACATATGGAAAACAACACTCTGCGGTTGTCGATATCACTATTTAGTATTTTTATTTCATCAAGTTTACATATTTGCTGCAAACTCCATAGCAATCTGCTTGAAAGTCAGACAATCCAGGAAATTGTCTTTCCGGTAAAACACAAATGCTTCTATTGGTTAGTTCTTTTCCAGGATAGGTCCAGATGTAACCATTTGAAGTTAAAGTGAAATCGTCCTCTTGATGCCAGAAATATTTGACCAAAGGACTAATAGTTGGAATGTGTAATAATGCGTCTAAATTCTTACAATGAATCCAAAGATTAGGGTGAGACAAGAATTTGTCAGTTACCTTGTATTGGGCATCATCATGACCCAAATACCAAGACCCATTGATATATCTAACATCAATTTCTGCATGGAATCCTTTGTTTAGAGTTTCCATAATGTTCTCTGGTGTATTCTCTAAATCTTCATCAGGTCCATCAATTAGACCTCGGTGGGCAATGTAGATCATTGGTATGTCTCTTTTGGTTTATATTCTCCTTTTGGAGTATGCATAATTGTTTTACTTATCTGAAACTCCTGCCAAGGTAATCCTAGTTTTCTAATGAAATGTTCTGATATTACATGAGGACATAATAAGTCAGTCTCTTTGTAAATAAATGGTAAATAATTTAATAACTTACAGAAATTTGTGACAAAATAAGGATTGCCAATTTGCATCATGTCTCCAGTACCAGTACCAGTATGGTTTCTATGACTTAACGTATAGAATTTAGTTGGATCAAAATCTGGTAGTTCTTGATTGTAGATCATGTCTGGTCGCAATCGCATTACTAGGTCATAGGTATTGCCAGTCTTTAGCATATAATCTTCTAGCATCAAAATACCTTGACCCATCTTATAAAGCATGGATATGATATTTTTTGGTACATGATAGAAGTTAGGATACTCGGATGCTCTTTCTTGAAAATTATCTTTAAAATCTTCAAAGTTCTCAACACTCATGACTCTAGCATTGAATGCATTGGCAACACTTTGAGCATCAATTTCTGGTGTACCTTCTACGAATCCTGCTTTGCTATGAGGATCCCAATATGCTTGATCTTTCCATGTATGAATGAATACATCAGGATTAAATCTTTTTAATATTCTTTCTTGGAAGTTTGGCGCAACTTGATCCCAACATCTCATATGCCCTGTCAATACTACTGCAACTCTCATAATCAAATCCTTTTGAAATGTACATCTGCTTCTTTACCAACTGCATCTGGTTTAATGTCACAAGAAAAACCACGTACCTGTAACCAATTGGCAATATCAACAACATTGTTATTTGTATTTTGGTATAAGTCTACTGAATATGAACCTTCACACTTTCCTTCTTTGATATGACTCAGTTTATCACCTAAACTTTTTAATACATTGAAGTCATTACCTTGTGCATCAATCCATAGATAATCAACCGAGTCAATATTATACAAATCCATGAATGTATCTAATCGTATTGTCATGGCTTTGAATTTGTCATTATATTCAAAATGACCATTTCTACCTTGCCATAATTTATAGATATCTTCTGTAAAATTATATAATGATGAACACCCAACATCATTTGCAATATTAAACCATTTGAATCCGTTTGTCAAATCAACTGCCATGGGAATCAAATTAAAATTTTCTCTATCTTTAAATTTAGAAGTTAAAGTTTTAATTAAATCAGGAACAGGCTCAAACGCATAAACTTGATATTCTTCATTAATAAATTTTTGAGTATCACTACCAGTATTGGCGCCAACTTCTATAAGTGTTTTCATTCTATATCATCCTAATTAATTCATATTGGGTCTATCCATATGGAGTTTAATAAACACATTTTCCATATGTTCTTCTTCTATTAATTTTGTAAGCCACATTGGATTAGTTTGTTTTAATAAATTAATCCAAGTATCCTTATCAATAGTATTACAATGTTCACCCCATGCCGTATCACATACGAGCTCTTCACCATTGAGATCACGAACAACTTTTAATTTCATAATATCATTAATAAGCAAATAATAAGTATAAATTATCCAATCAAAATCTGCCCAAGCAAATTTATCCGTGTCATCTTCGTCAAATTTTATATGTTTAATAAAATTATTAAAATGTTTTTTATGATAAACAGGTATATCAGTAAAAAAATAATAAATTTTACCGTCTCTTGTAATATCTTTTATTTTGTGGTAATCTTCACCCGCAAAAAACTTATATGGTGATTGAACAATATTTTGAGAGGTATTTGTTATGTTTCCATACAATATATTTTTTTTCAAATATGAATCGAATAGTTCAACATAATTTAATTTTTTTGTAAAAATACTATCGCAGTCTATAACAGCAACATTGATATAATCAGTGCTTTCATATATTTGAATCAATCCTTCAAATTTTTTTCTTGTTATAATACCAGAAGTTTCTTTACCTGAATATACCAGACTTCTATATTTCAATGTAGGATTGGAATTTTTGAAATCTGTTTCTTCTAATTGATCACCAAATATTAAATAGATATTATCTTGATCATACAATTTATTATAACTGTCTACTAATCCTGTGGCATACCCAAATTTATCTCGATGCACTGGTACAAGAAAACAAGCCTGATTATTGATACTTTTTTCTAAATCTATTATAATAGTAGATAATTTTTTTAGGGTATGCCAATCTTGATTTATAATTACTACTTGCAAATATTCTAATAATATATCTTTTTGCACATTATAATCAGAATAGTCTTTGTTCATTTATAGTGCTCCAAGAAGTAATTCAAATCTTCTGGTGTGCCTATGCCCCACATCTTAGCAATATTCTTTGCACGGATTTTCTTACCGTCTGCAATTGCTTCATTGAATACTGGGCATACATAGAATTCATTATTAGTACGAATGTTTTTGTCAATCATTTGTTCAGCATACTTTACATAATCAGAACCATGTTTCCAATAATAGATACCTACGGTAGCAATATTTGAAATTGGATTCTTTTCTGCAACTTCAGATACAAAACCATCATCTCCTAGTTTTGCAAAAGACCACTTAGGATGAGTTGCCTCAAACGTTACGATACCACCATCTACACTATCGGCAGTAAATGCATAGAGACATTCATTTGAATTCCACTCAACAAACTGGTCTGAGTTTGCCATTAACAATGGTTCATCGTTATTAATCAACTCTTTTGCGAGTAGTGTTGTACATGCTGCACCTTCAGTCAATCCATCAATCTGTACAATGTCACAACCAGGAGTAATTAAGTTCAATAGTTGCTTGAGATTGTATTTCTCATAGTGTTCTTTTTGCACAAGGTAGATGAAATGTGCATCAACATTCAAATTCTCAACAACAACTTGAATCATTGGTTTACCATTGACTTCAATCAAAGGTTTTGGGAAAGTATAACCTGCGGCAGCAAATCTACTACCAGCACCAGCCATTGGAATAACAACATTCATTTTTTTATTTCTCCATGGTATGTTTTTCTTTGTTTCTTCTTTCGTAAACTCATCAATCATATCAAGAAATTTATTACCATTTAATTCATATGCATCTTTGACTGGATATAAATGAGCACCAGAGTTTGTTGCACCTTCACGACCGATATGACTATCTTCAATTATAATGGTGTCTTTAGGCAATGCTTTCATTGCAGTCATACATTTCCAATACATCTCAGGAAATGGTTTTGGAAAAAATACATCTTCATTACTGACAATGTAGTCTACCAAATTTAAAACACCCATTGAGTGTAAAGAAATTCTAACTGTTTCACGAATACTATTTGATGCAACTGCAACTTTCCATCCACGCATTTTTAGTTGCTGCATTATATACTGTGCAGATACGTTCTTTGGTGCATCAGGAATCAAATGAAACGTTGCTTTCTGTTTGTCTTGCCATATTTGATTATAGTATTCTCTAGGTAAACCTTTACGTTCACTGAGCAATTCTAATTTCTTGGTTGTGTTTAAACCATCAAATACGGAAAGATGTTCTTCACGGGAAATAACGTATTTTTCATCCACTTTGCGTAATGCATCGTTGAGTGCATCATAATGCAGTTCACGGGAATCAATCAATACACCATCAAGGTCAAATATAACTAATTTATTCATAGTGTGCTAATTCTAATTAAATCATCTTCGGGTGGTACTGTTGAGTTGAATTTGTTAAATAAAACAAATGGGTCGTGACCTTTTTGATGATCGGGAATCATATGTAATTCAAACAAATCTGGTTCAAGTATGTATGAGTTCAACCATAGACCCTGATCATCATCAACAATGTTTTTCTTTTGAAACTCATTGAAACTTGTCCACATCAATCGTTCCATATCTGCCCACTTATCTTTATGTGCTACAACTTTCGCACCAAGAATATAGACATCATTTTCTGCAACAACATCTTCAATAGGTTTACCATCATATGGTTTATAATTGAACATATGAATTTTGTTTGGATCAAAATCATATTCCCATTTTTTACTTGATGGTATTTTGCTAGAGTCTCTACAATAACCAAAGTCAACCCATGCAACCATATCATTGGACACTAAACCTGTTCCATTTTTGATTGATGCATTTACAAAATATGCTTTCAGGTTTGTAACTAGAACGTAGTCTGGATTCCAATACTCTGGATTTTTACTTTGACTTATTAGTACCTTCTTTTGAAATTCTGGATCACTTTGAACTTTGATAATTTTATCACGAACATCGACCATACGAACTCTAGGATCATAGGTAACATAACTTGTTTTTTGTTTTTGTTTGTCTCGGTGCTGTTTTATTTTTGGAATCAAATCTTCTGTTGTGAAGATAACCATCTCATTATCAAGTTGTGCTAGATGAGAGAATCGGTCAATATATGTATCGACGGAACGTTCGAGATAATGAGGTAGACCTTTGTCTGGAGTCCAATCACCTCGACCTATATCAAAGAATGCTGTAACAATGGTAATATCACTCAATTCACACCTCGCATATTTAGTTTTTTATACTTCTTTGGTTTATGTATTTATAACACTATCAGGTATTGATGGTGATATACTCATCTTGTTGGTATTTCTTCTTGTAGAAATCCAACATTTCTGGAACTCTATCGTATTGATGAACAATAGCAAATGGTTGTTTGTTCTTTCCATCTTTAACTAGACCATCTTCAAAGATAGGACGTTCTTCTAACAGATACGGACCAAATTCTTGTAGTTGATCTGGTTTATTTGTCACATGTAGATTACATGCAAAACCTTCACTCAATTTTGAAATATGAGTAATCATGTTGTATGGAATCCAATTCATCAGAATATTATATGCTGCCTGATCTGCAACCCAATCGGCACGATTCATCGACAACTGAAAAATAATACCACACAAGTCTCTAATGTGATTTGCTGTTCCTACTAGTGTACCTACATTTAAAACTTCTGATTCTTTTATATCATCATAGAAATAAGGACCAAAAGACTTGATTATGTTTTCTCTGTTCCATGATTCATCTTTGATCTTGATGCCTTCAGATACAGCAATCAATTTTGTGAGAGGATTTTGATCAAGAATGGTCTCTACATAAGGAATTGGATTCGTTTGAAAGATAACATCACGAACATCGGTTGTGATTACATATCTATAATTTAGTGCGTTTTGTTTTAGAAATTGATAGATGTGAATGAATCGTTCCATATGAAACATTGAACCTGATTGTGATTCACCAGATAATACATGAAATCCTTCGTCTGCTAGTTTTTGATTTGTTGATTCACTAGAACCAATAGATACGATTACTTTGTCACCTTCAAATCCACATTCACGTATTGATTCTACCCAAGGTTTAATTGTGTTGTATGAGTAGTTTTTAAATGCACCAATAATTAAATCTTTTTTTGCCATGGTAATTCTCCATTATATTTCTTCATCATTTGCTCATTGCCTCTTATAAAGAATTCTGCCTGTACCGAATCTGCTCTACTTGCTACTCTGTAGTTTACACTATATTGACCGTTCGTGTCAAATTTATCTTGAGTTTGCATCATAAATGGTGACAAGATTCTATCTACTTCTGGTTGTTCTTGTGGATGCCTTGCTCTACGATACCAGTATGGTGAAAACTGCAATGCTGATAGTTTTGGTATCATAAAACAGTTCACATCAACAAACATATCGTTGATTACCGAAGTCCACTTACCTAACGATTCACAATCATCGTTACATATGTATTCGCCTTCTTGACTGACTATTTTGCGTAGTGAGTATGCCCAAGTATTTCCTTTTGATATAACATCAACTAATGATTCAATATGATTTTCTTCATACCAATTATCTTCATCTAAAAAGCATATGAAATCACCTTTGGCAATATAAGTCATTGCACCATAAATTCGATGGCCATTGTATTGATCTTTACCTGTTGGGTATGGTAGTTTAATAACATCTACATTTTGATATTCTTGTAATGTTAATTTTGCTTTAGGATAATCACCATCAATAACAACTAGGTGTTGTATGTTTTTATATGTTTGTGATTTGACAGAATCAAGTGTTTGCTTAAAGGTGGGTGCACCTGTCGTAGGTGTTATTACTGTAATCAAAGGAGTCATAATATTAGGAACGAGTTAGTTTTAGGATTTTCTCTATTTGTTTTTCTATGGTAGGTTTGCGATTTGGCCAGTAAATGTATTCTTTGTCAGCAGTTTGGTACAATTTCTGTAGAAATGGAATAACTAACTTTTCTACTTCTTTTAGTTTATCTTTATATGTTTCAACAGTCTGTTCGGATTCATTAACAACTTTGTTGTACTCATCTTCACTTACGGCAGAAAATCCAAAGTCATCAGATAAATCCTGATACTCTGCAAACACTTTATCAAAATTATAATCAATTGCCATTTATCACATCCTTAATTTTTAAAAAATTATTATACAGGTTATATAGTTGAATAAAAGAATTGTGGTTTGCATAAAAATATTCCAGTACCCATTTCTTTTCTTTTTGACGATTCAATTTAGTATCTGATTGTTTTGCAGCAATGATATCCATATTCAACTTATATTCAACATGAGTACGCAGCTGCATTGCATAATTTTCAGGATCAACCCATGCATCTTTTAGATGTTTACTATCCCAATCTTTTACATAGTCTTTTAGTTTGCCTGTCATTGATAGTCTATTCAAAAATCCACTAGGTATAGTGTTGTAGATATCTTTGGTTTGAATAAGTAACAATTTAAGTTTGTTTGCTTTTGGTTCAGGTAGTCCAGGTTTTTTTGAATACTTATCTACCAAATCAAAAGCATTGGAGATACCAACAGACCCACTATGAATTGAATTTGGAATATCATCTAGTGTCATTTATGATACCTTAATAAATGGAGCACTATTTTTAGTGTTTGAAAGTGCATATCCTAAAGCACCTTGCACAAATGCATTTCTATTCTTTTCTGTTGTAGACATTAATATATCTATCAATGTTACACCTAAGTATTTTGAATATAATTTATCTGATGAAGTATCTTTAGATTGTACCGCCGATCTGAATGCTTCTTTTGTCATTCCTGGACTATCATACTTTGAGAATGTGTTATATAAATCATCAATCATTTTTTTATCTTTAACTCTTGCTAGACTGATTATATGTTGTTGATTTGGTAATTGATCTAAACCTAAATCTTTTAATATTAAATTGATTGGACCATATGCTATCTTTCCATATTTTGCGACAGCACCAATCAGTTCACCTTGCCAACCAGATAAATCTGCAAATGAGCGTAGCTGCATTGCAATTTCATCTTCGCCTTTACCATAAATGTATACATCTTTAGATGATAATATGTTAGAATCTTTTTTATCGGCCTTAACTCTAAACCCATTCCAAGTCATGGGCGGTCTTTTTTCACCAACATTATAATTTGTTTGATGAATGCCATTTAAAGTTTTCTTTAAAGATATTCCTACTAAATTTCTATCTTTTAATGCATTTAATAAATCACGATTCAAACAGTCTAATGTTTGACACTCAGAAATATCTAACTTGAATCCTTTTTTCACTGCCCATATATCAGCTGGCGACCATTTATTAATATTTGCAAATGGTACTTCCATTTTCTTGTTGAGTTCAGAAAATTTTTTATTGATCATATCAACAAGGTCAGATCCACGATGAAATATGTAATTACCTTGATTAAAAAGACCATCAACTAAAAATTTAGCAGTACGTTCATAATGTTTTAACCAAGCATCATCAGTTTGTGATATCATGTTCTCATCTGATTCGTCTACATTATAGATGTCTTTAACATCTTTATAATATTTTACCACTGCATTTTTATCAGCAACACCATATTTTGTATATACTGCACACCATAAACAAACCGAGGATTCATTCATCTTTGTGTTTTCTGCTCCTGCACCAGAACCGCCTCCACCACCTAAATCTTTACTCTTAGATATATTTTTTAAATAGTATTGTTTATTATTTTTATCTTTCAATACAATCGAGTTGTATCCTTTGTTATCACCAGGAATCAAAGCAGCAATTTTATCATAAACAGATTTTTCATATTTAAATACTACCGGAGAAGGACCAATGGCCATCTCAAATGCCTCTCCGTTTTTATATTTTTCCAATATAATCATTTTACGGTCAGGTCTATTTGCTGTTGGTTGTTTGAAGAAATCTGCGGCGGATAATGCTGCCATTATAAAAAGTCCTCTATGGTAAGTTTATCGTCGTCTATGTAACTACTGTTATTTTTTCTGAACACCCAAACAGGTTCAATAAAAACACTATTAAGTTCTTGGGTATTTGGTCGTGCAACCATTCGCATACCAATTTTACCTATGTAATTTGAACCTTCGAATGACTGAAATGTCTCTACCATATCGTCACATAGTTTAAGTCTTACACCACGGCGACTTCTAGGTTCTATGATATTTATCATCATATAACCATCACTCTTTATAGTTTTCCAAACCAAATTGGTGACTTTGAAAAAGAAATTATATTTCCATGCATCAAATGAATTGTATCTCGACCAAGATTGATCTTCAGTCTTGTTTGTTGTTGTTCCATATGTCTCGGTATCAAAGTATGGTGGTGAGGTGAAGTATAAATCAAACGTATCAATGTATAAATCCCAATTCACATCCTCACATGGTTTTCTCCATATCTTAACTGTCTTTGTACCAATGCACTCAAAGTAATCTTCCGATTCAGTCAAGACTGGTGTTGCACCTAGCAATTCTTCATAGGCAACACATTGTTTCTTATATACCTCAAACACTTCAGGATTTGGATCACAACCAACATATAGTTTTGTAGATGGTGTTGCATAGAAACCGGCAAGTCTGTCACCCCATCCGCAGGAGGTGTCTAGCACATTGACTGCTTCATGTTTCTCATAGATTGCCTTTGCTACAGACGGTTTAAACTGTGTTGCTGTGTATGTTCCTAGTCGAAATGATGAACGGAACGTTTTCTCATTTACACCAGAGTCTTCCATAACACCATTACGCCAGAAGATCCAATTCATTCTGGAAAGATTACCTTTATCGTTCCAAATTTCCATTGGTGCCAATGAGGCATTACTACCACACTTCATTCTGTTTTCTTGTTGAAAATAATCACTGACATCATTGAATGCATGTGTCTTATCAATTACACCCAAAGGTTTATCACTATACTTGTATTTGTAATCGTACCTTTCTTGTACGTCATCAAACTCTTTATATAAAGGTAAATGCGACTTCATACAAAAACGAATAAAAAGATTACCAAAATTATCTTTGTGTATTCTCTTTATTGGGAAAGGTATATTGTTTCTATGAACATACTCAGCAAGTGATTCTCTGATATCATCTTTTCGATAAGTGGTAATTAGATTTTGCCAACCATCAAATGATACTTCGGGTATTCCTCTGTCATCACAATTCTTAGAAAAATACTCAATTATTTCTTCATTAATCATACTTTAATATCGTCAAATGATTTCTTTTTGAATTTATTATCAACTTGTGGTTTACCTGAATCGACAATACCATTTTGTGCTTGTTGTTCAACATCATACAGTCTCATCTTTGATCTGTCAATACCTAGAACAAATCTTTTATGTAATGTCGGGTCAGAATATCGATTCTTTAATTGTTTCACCATTATTTGACCAAGTGCTTCGAGTTCCTCAGATGAGATAAGAGCGAACATGAGATCGGCAGTTGCTGGGAGTCCAAACGATTCACTTGTGTCCTCGAGGCCGGGGTCGCTGCTTGTGAAACCGCTCCTTGTGGTTTGAGTAGCAGAAACAATAGGAACACCAAATTCCACAGCCAATCCTCTGAGTTCTTCAGCGATTGCTTTAACGTAGGTATAGGAATTAACATTTGCGCCAGCCTTAATACGAGCTGAGCAACAAATATTGAGATAGTCAATAAAGATAATGTCAGGTACGAAATTACGTTTGAGATGTAATTCATTTAATAGTGTCCTGAAGTGAATTGAAGAAGCAGATGCAGTTGGGTATTCTTTGATAATAAGTTTACCCGTAGTCATCTGTTTTACTTTATTTACTTTTTTATCATATAAGTCTTTTGGCAACTCAGATAATTCATCAACTGTAACATTCAATAGATTGGCATCAATACGTTCTGCAATCTTTTCTTCTGCCATCTCTAATGTTATATATAACACATTTTTACCTTGTGTCATACAACCAGCAGCAACATGGCACATAAACAAGGACTTACCTACACCAGTACCCGCAAGTGCAATGTTTAGTGTTTTCTTAGGTAGACCACCTTTAGTTATCTTGTTGAAATAGTCTAGATCAAAAGGAATGCGTTGTTCAACACGATGATAGAATTCAAATCGACTATCTGAGTCATCTAGATAATCATGGCCAATTGAGTTGTCAAAACTTACTGCTAAGGCATCCGATAGTATCTTGGGAATCGCACCTTTCTCGTGAGTTTTGTCTTTTCCATCGAGAATAGAAATAGACCCCAATACAGCATTGTAAATTGCTTTCTCTTGGCAGAACAACTCTGACTTATCAATAAGCCATTCCATCTTGGTCTGCGTTTCCTTAGATGCCTCAATTTCTTTGATATAAGTTTCGCACTTCTCAACTTCTTCAGCCGAGATATTGTTCTTTTCTCTGATGGCAATACCGAGTGATTCAGTCGTTGGTGAAGTATTGTAATTTGTTGCGAATGATGAAATCTCATTATAAATTAATTTCTCAATTCGATTAGTGAAGTATTCAGACTTTAGAAATGGTAAAACTTTTCTTAAATATTCTTCATTGTAAATCAAATTTTTCAGTATCGTCGTTTCCAGATTCATCAATAATATCCTGTTCTAAGTTTCCCGACATGAGTTCTACAAGAAAATCACCAAGATAATTTTTGAAGGCCTTATCCTTCTCTAATTTTTTTGGTTTATCAACTGTAGATTCTAACACATCGTAAGCAAAAAGTAAATGAACACCATCACTTTCTTCTTTAAATTTTACTTTACCGTATTTAAAAGTGGTGTCGGTATATTGTCCTTTTAGTAATTTGATATGTACATCGGTTTCATTTCCTTTTGGGTAAATAAAACAATAATCAATACCTTCGATCATTTTATGCTCCATTCATAGTTTCTACAGAAAATGCGTCATCTATATCTTCTTGCATAATATTTCCATTTGCAATACTATATCTACTTTCAACATAATCTTTGAATGATTTTTTTTCTAAGATAGGTAACCAGAATTCTTTTGTGTCGGTATCTTTAATTCTAAATTTCTTATCTTCAATTTCACCTGTTTCAACATCTACCCGTGAATACCAACCATTGGATGGTTTAACAACATGTTTGGACTCAAGAGCAATATCAAGGAGACCAGACCACTTACTAATACCACCATCAAAAGATACAGTGATAGGGATTTTAGATTTCTCTTTAACATATCGACTTTTTTCTACATTAATTATAAAATTATATCCAACAACTTCTGTTCCTTCTTTTTCTTGTTGACGACCAAGAATAAAAATGTTATCTGCGGAATAGTACGAACCTGTACCACCACCAACGATATCTTTAGGATATAAACCAATTTCTTTATAGGTATGATTGACAACAATCATTGGAATATCTTTCATTGTCAAATGAGGTGTGACCATTCTGAACAATGATTTTACTTGTTTTGCACGGCTCATATCAGCAACAGATTTACCTTCAAGTGCATCATCAACTTCTTTCTTCGATGCTAAGTTACCAATAGAATCAATAACAATTATAATTTTATCATCTCTATCTAAACTGGTGATTTGTTGCATGATATCAAATTTCAACTGTTCGATATCAGTAAGAGGGGTATGGAGCACACGATCGGTATCAATACCGAATGAATCGAAATAAGATTGAGGAGTCCCAAACTCGCTATCGTAAAATAATAGAGCAGCATCTTTGTATTTGTCCAAATAAGATTTTGCCATCAGTAGACTGAAGGCAGTTTTAAAATGTTTTGATGGACCTGCCCACATGGTAAGACCAGGCGTTAGGCCACCATCTATTCTTCCACTCAATGCAATATTTATTGCTGGAATTGCAGTAGGAATAAAATCTTTTTCTAAGAAGAATTTAGATTTTGATAGAACAGCAGACTCTTTGATGCTACTGTTCTTTTTGATTTTGTCAAGTACGCTCATAGTTTTCCTTTAAAATTTACCACCATCAAGATGAGGTTTCTCACGAAATGATAATGCATCATCATCATACTTTGATTTAGTTATAGGAGGAATTGTTTCTCCTGACGCTTCATCTATCATTATGAGATTTTCTTTTTCCACTTCAATTTTTGTTGAGACTTCATCAGTTTCTTTTGCTTTTTCTTTTGGAACAAATACCGGTATATCTAAATTGACTTCTGTTTTCTTTGGTACAGATGACGGTTTCTCAGATTTTTGTTCCTTCAATGACATATTTCCTGCTATCAATAATAACACGGCAAGAGGATCAAACACAAGCATAATCAAAATAATTACCACACGAACTGCTTTATCAATAATATCTCTATCTGAACTACCATAGATTAATTCGGCAACATATTTAATCGGGCCGAAATCCGATTCAGCCTTGCGGAGCTCATTCGCAAGTGGCGCCTTTTCATCCGTGAGTTTGGTAATTTCTTTTTGTTGCCTCGCAATTTCATCAGTAAGTTGTATGCGCTCTTTCTGTTGGGTTTTGCGGATTTGAACCGACCGCTCTGCTCCTTTCGCATCTTCTGTTCGTACCATGACTTGATCCACAGCCGCATCAAGCTGTTTAAGTGCCAACTTGTTTGCATCTATATTCTCCTTCACTGTTCTAATCTTCTCATCATATAGCATTACTTTATCTGCAATAGGACCAATCATAGTCGATTGCTCTAAATGAGATTTTGATAGGTAACCAAAAATACCCATCGAGGTGATAAACATCAATACTACAACGGCAAGCGTCAAATATGTTTTTAGTAAAATTGGTATAGTTTTCCAGTTTCGATATAACCATGAGGTCGTAATAACTTTAGCAAATTCTAAACTAGAACCCATGACAACAACAGGCCAAAAAGCACCAACAAATATTGATGCTAATCCAATTACAGAATAATATGCAGCAATGCTTGATAACAAGAATGCCGAAAGGAATGTTAAGTATATCATTAGAATAAATCGAATATTGAATTCTTACGTTCTGCACTCCAACCCATACAGTTTAAAACAACAGTAATTGGATCAATGAATGCTTTCTCAAATTGTGTTTCATAATCAATATAATCTTCCAATTCAAATTCTTTTGGAAGTCTGACAGGGAAACCAATTACGGTTTCTGATTGAAATGGATTTGGCTGCTTTAGATAGGCGAACTTGATTTTCTCACCTTCATTAATTTCTGGATACTTCTTTGTTAATCCTTTTTCTTTCAGATAGTGATTATATAGTATTGCACCCTTAACATGCATTGGTGTGCCTTTCTTATATAATGCAGACTTGTCACTATATTGCGTTATGCCATTTACTCCACGTGGGAAAGAAATTTCTTCAGGTGGTAACGATCTAAACTCATCACGGAATTTATCGATGAATTCATGTAATTCATCTTCAGTTCCATTCATCATAATATCAATCGATTGACCCATCTTCTCACGAATTGCTGCGGGTGTTGATGACTTCACCATTTCAAGACCCATGACTTTCTTTTGTGGTGTTGCATATTGCACACCTTCGTTGTTATAGACATTGAGAATATAACGTTTCTTTGCAGTCCAGATACCTTTGTCTGCAAGTGCTTCACGTTTCATTTGCATCTTCTGAGAAGATGCATGAACATACGATGCTAGTTCTTCATATGACTTATCGATAAATGGTTGAATCTTTTCTTCACAAATTCTATCCATCACTTCGACTGTTTGTTTTGCATCTTTATTTTTTACAAATTTATCAATGAGTGGACCAAGTTTCAAGTAGATCGAATCGGTATCAGATGCAATGACATAATCGTCATTTGTACCTAACAGTTTATTCATGTAGTCATTTAACTTGTTTTCAATCCAACGGATAGATAACTGACCAGATAATGTAATACCTGCTGCTTGTCGTACATCAAAGAATCTGAAGAATTGATTACCAAGAGCACCATAAGCAGAGTTCAAACAAACTTTTTTTGCAAGTTGCAAGTTATTATACCGAGCAACACGCTTTTCAATTTCATATCGTTTAGTTGGATCTGATTCCAACTCAAGTGCTTTCTTTGCATCGATTGATTTCTTCTTGTAGACTTTTCGATCTTCATACATCTTCTCCATCATTGCAGGAAGAAAACCTTGAATGTCTGTTCTGAAGAATTGACCATTAGGTGTGATGGTAGATGCAGATAATTGACTTAGATCAACTTTGTTTTTCAACAATGCATCTACATCAACACCTTGTGCCAAAATGTCTCTGTGTGTGTCTGTGTAGTTTTCTGGTTCAATTAAAGTCTCAGGACTTATATTGTACTGCATAATCAAATGTGGGTACAGACTATTCAAGTCAAACGATGCTACCCACTTGTGCATTCCAACTTGTGGGTCTTTGACATATGCACCTTCATATGCTTCGTCTTTACGATTGTTACCTGATGGTGGAATAATAATGTCACGCTCACGCAAGTGATTGTAAATCAAAACGTCCCACATACGAACTTGTGCAAACACATCATCAAAATTAGTTTTACTATCATAGGCAAGAGTTAGTGCCAACTCAAACAATTTCAGTTTATCATCCAACTTCTCAATCAACTCAACGTCTTTGATGTTGTACTCAATAAACTTTTGATAGTTTAGTTTGTACAAGTCATACAATGAATCATATTCATCATAAGAAATTTTATTCTGACCAATCTCTACAGATGCAATATTATCCAACTTGTATGAATCTTGTGATGCACCACCAGGAGCATATTTACGATATAGTTCGATGTAGTCTAACATTGCAACACCATTCATATCATAAACGGTGTGTTCTTTACCCATCAGAATTGCTTTGCGTGTGCCAATATAGTTCCATGGTGAAAGTTTTTTTGCATCATCTTCACCTAGAACTTTACGAATCCGATTAATGATATATGGAAAGTCAAAGAACTTAATGTTCCAACCACTGATGATATCTGGATAGTTTTCTGTCCATACTTTTATAAACCGTTTGATGAGTGTTGCTTCATCTCTACATTGTACATAGATTTCTTTACCTTGTACTTTGTAATCACCACAACCAAAAACATAAGTTATACCACCAACGTATTTGAGACAGATTGCAGTAATTGGTTCAGATGCAGTTTCTGGATGCGGGAATCCATTTTCTGATCCAACCTCGATATCAATGATTGCTGTTAGAATTAGTGATTGATCCCAATCAACATCGGTAGTGTGTTGATCAGCGATGAAAGAATACTCATGTCTGGTGTTTCCAAAGATACGAAAATTATCAACGTGTTCGTAACTTTTAATAAACTCTCTTGCGTCTCTTAGACCACCAGGCTTGATTTCATCAAGATATTCACCTTGCAGAGAAGTGAATTTTGTGACCTTCTTAGAAGGCACATATAATGTAGGAAAATATTCTATACGTTGTTTGACACGTTTACCGTCAAGAATACCACGATATAGAATATAGTTACCTGAAGTTTGAACATTCGTATAGAAGTTTGACATTAACCAGTTATCAGTTGTTTAGATGGAAGCACGATACCAGAACCAAAGATTTGATTGTAATTATTAATAAAATCTTCAGCAGGAGTATATGAGTATACTACATGCTCTCTAGGAATGTCAATAGTGAAATCTTTTTTCTGTTCTGAGTGTATTGGGAATGGAGCAAATCCTACATTAGGTTGTCCATCTTTACCACGAACAACTGCAACGGCGACTGGATTTTTAATCGAATAATAAAAATCACCCAATGTGGCATTAACCATTTCACCGAGAACTTCTTCTCCGGTTGTCAATTTAAATATCAAAATCATGATGTCTCCTAAATAATCTCAAGTTCAATAATTATAACACAACCCATTGCAGGTTGCAAGTATTTTTTGGTGAGAATGTGATGGTTGCAGGAGAAGGAATCGAACCTTCGACCTCCGGATTATGAGTCCGGTGCTCTACCGCTGCGCTATCCTGCGATTGATTTATAGATGAGTTAATTTTACTTGTTTTCCAGTACCTAGTACACAAGCAACTTCGGTGTCAAACTGCATGATAGTCCATGTGAGTTTGTTATCATTCATCAAAACTGCGAAATATGAATCTGACGATCCATCTTTTGCTAACCACTTTACTGTTTCACCATATTCACTTTCAAAATACTCAAGTAATTCCACCGTCTTGGCGCACTTTACTGGTTTTTCAAAATCGAAAGGAATAGGTGCTGCGGCGTAGGATACTGCATAGAATGTGCATAGTACAGCCAAAAATACTGCTTTTAAGTAGTTCATTATGACTGTCCTTTAAAGTATATATTTATGCACTTTAATATTTGGTCCGCCCGCCAGGAATCGAACCTGGAACGCAAGCTTAGAAGGCTAGTGTTATATCCATTTAACTACGGGCAGATTTACTAGACCTTACAGTATCTATTCAAATACACCAATAACATCTTCAATGTTTACTTGATAGATGTTGTCAGAGATTTTTCTTGCTTTGTTCCAATTGATCAATAGAATATCATCAATATTGACATCAACAACATCAGATCCAATAGCAGTAACTTTTGCTTTGTCTGCTTCATCACTAGATTTCAAAAGAATACCAGAACTAGTAACATTCTCTTTTTCAATTCGTTCAACTATAATATTATCATTCAATGGTCGCATAACATTCCTTAAATTGATGGAGCGGGATATCAGAATCGAACTGATGACGAAAGATTGGAAATCTCTAGTTTTACCATTAAACTAATCCCGCAATAAACTTGGCCTCGGTGTACGGATTTGAACCGCAACTAACGGTTTTGGAGACCGTGGTGCTGCCAATTACACCACACCGAGAATTGTAAACTTAAAACTAGTACACTGTAAACTTAAAAGTGGCTCCAGAGGTTGGGATCGAACCAACGACAGGGTGATTAACAGTCACCTGCTCTACCGACTGAGCTACAAGGCAATAGACTTTATACTACAATAAAACCTTCATCGATATCGTGCCATACTTGCACAATCTTATTTAATTTTTTGATCTTGTATTCTTTACCACTAAGTAATTTATAACCACGTTGATAGAACTTTGCTTCTTTCATGCCAGTAGCAGTTCTAGTACCGACTTTATACTGATTGAAACGACCCAAGTAAACTTTACTCATGTGTATCTCCATTATCAGTTAAAAAATTGACTACCTAGACGATTGTAGTCGTGTTTTACGTCTGCCGTTTTATTATGTGTTTCTTGCCTAAATCCCACGGTCAAAAATGGCTCATCACGTTGAATACTTATGTTCTGTATTCATCAGGTTACACTCCTGTTTGTGGACTATACTTGCCACAACTCAAGTCTAACATAGTGAAACACACTATGCCACGCTCTGAACCTGGACTCTTAGTAATGTGTTTCAATATGGTACACCGTAGGAGAATCGAACTCCTCTTACCGCCGTGAAAGGGCAGTGTCCTAACCGATAGACGAACGGTGCATAAACTCTTGAAGGTTCCTATAAAGCCCATCGTCACCTACAACCATTGGGTAGTTACCTACCATCTGATCGAAAACTAACAAGGAACTGACTGTTACATGGTGCCGAAGTCATTACCACACCAAACCCTTGCTAAACTCCACTAGGGAGACGGATCGTTTATTTCCGTTTGTTTATCAACTCAACAGAAACAATTATACTACCAATTAATCGTTTTGTCAAGCGCTGTTGTTTTTATACAACATGTTACTATTTTTGCAACTGGAGTACAGGACAGGAATCGAACCTGCATAGGACAGGGTTGCAACCTGCCGCCTAACCACTCAGACCACCTGTACATGAAACTTTGGCGGAACATGTTGGATTCGAACCAACGATCAGGTTTTTGACCCGATGCTTTCTTAGCAGGAAAGTGCCTTAGACCAACTCGGCCAATGTTCCAGTTAATCTGGCGGAAGCGGTGAGATTCGAACTCACGGTACCTTTCGATACGACAGTTTTCAAGACTGTTCCAATAAACCGGACTCTGGCACACTTCCAAAACTACAAACAAAAAACCCCTAACTTTTGATTAGGGGTCTTGTGTTTAGAGTTTAACTTTTACTATCTATACACGAACCCCGAAGGCAAACCATGACGCTTCGCCGCAATTAATTGTGCGATATCCTGGTTGACTGGTTGTGGGTTTATGTAAGGACAACATTTTTTTCTTTCAGTTAAAATTTAATATTCTGCTATTATATAGTATTTTTTTTATAAAGTCAAGGGTTTTGTTGTAAAAAAACAACAAAAAGTTAATAAATTTATCACATTTTCCAATTAATCTTGCCAATTTCTATCGGATCATCTGGATTTCTGATATCACTAAACACATGCCACAATTGATTATGTATGGCATATTTGGTAAACAATCCAACTTCTTTACCGTATGCTTCTATTTCCCAAGGATGGTCAAAGTAATCTACCTGCTCAGGATTGATTTTTGTGCCTTTCCATCTGCTTAATTTTTCATTAGTCTCATTGTATGCAAACTGCTTTACATGAACCATCTCATGTGCCAATGTTTCCAGTATTCTTCTAGAACCAATACCTGGATGCAGTTCGATTAAAAATTTTCTGGCTTTCTTCGATTTGTTGTATCCAATAATTGATGCGTAACCATAAACAGTCAATTTACTATTAAATTTGATTTTAATATTCAAGTCTGATTCTAACATCTTATTAGAAAATAAAGACTGACTATAAAATTCAACAGCATCAATAATGTAAGGTTTGAACTCTTTATCAGGACAATTAAATACCTGTATACGCATCTTGGTTTCCTTAAAATCACTCCGATTTCAAATATGCATTATCCAGTTAAGTATTTATTTTTTCTATTGTAACGCCTGCTTTTTTTAGAAACTCAATTCCTCTAGTATCACGATATTCATTACGATAAAATACTGTACGAATTCCACTTTGATATACAAGTTTACCACAATCTAAACATGGTGCATGAGTAACAAAAAGAGTAGCACCATCACCAGATTCTGTAGATTTTGCTAACTTAGCAATTGCATTGGTTTCTGCATGAAGGGTTTCTGGTTTAGTTTTCAACATGAAACTACCATCTTCAGATAGAAATTCATCTTCGCAATTGTTATCCCAACCAGTTGGTGTACCATTATATCCAATAGAAATGATGCGGTCATCTTTTACAATAACCGCACCAACATGAAGGCGTCTTGCTGATGAAAGTTCTGCAAACGTTTCCGCAACTTTCATATATGCATTAACAAATTTAGTTTTCATAAATGGATGACCATTTTAATAGTTTCAATTTTTTATTTTTTGATGCTTCGCTAAGATGAGTTTCATCTAAGTATTTTGCTGCAACTAGAATTTCTACCATTGCAAGCAAATCACCAATTTCTTCTTCAAGTTTATTTCTATTGGTTGGTGAATCATTTGTTGGGTAACTCATGTCTGCACCAAACCTAAATATTTTACTAATTGCTTGAATCACTTCAGCGCATTCTTCTTGAAGAATTCTTAATGCTTCTTCATTTTTATCAGTTATCATAATCAATCTTATTAATAAAATTCATTTTTGCTTCTTCATCCCATGATGACAAATAGTCATTGTCTTTATCAAATAGATCAAGATAATCCAATCTACTCAATTCACGAACCGAGAGAATGTTCTCATCAACATGATGTTGTGAGAATTCTGTTATTTGATCGGTACGCATTACTACTTCATCAGTAGCATGTTCTGCTTCTTTTGCTTCAACAACATATCGCATACGAAACATTGAAACGGTTTCAACTAAGTATAATTTTTTTTCCATATCAAACCTCTACAAATTTCAATTCAAAATTATCAGCACGATCTTCATAATTCTTGTAACCACGAGGATTACATACCACACGACAATCACCAATCATGTAATCAAATTCATGGTGAGTATGGCCATGAGTCCATAATTTTATTTGTGGATTAGATAAGATCAAATCATTCAAATCAGAACTATAACCACCATTCATAATTACTTCTTTTGCATACACAGAATGCGTAGACATTCTACTTGGTGCATGATGACCAACTACAACAAATTTCTCATCAACTCGACCTTCGATTGTAGTCTTGATGCAGTCTAGCATTTTTTTATGGTCAGCAACGGCATCTCTTGGTGTAAATGTTACTTCACCATTTTTTACATAACGAAAATCATTCATCACTTTTGGCATTTGCATTAGGGTGATAGGATCTTCTTTATTCATATCAGTCCATAATGTACCAACAATGAATGTAATATCATCCAATACAAATGTTTCCTTATCTAGGATATGTAGATTCCGTAGATAGCCAAGCCTATCAAGGAGAACTCGATAAGTATTGCTAAAATTACCGTGATAGTGTTCATGATTTCCGGTGGTGTAAATAACGTGGGAAAATCTTCCACAACATCTATCAAAGAATTCATGAAGTCTTTCAGAGCGATTAGAACTTGAGTCAATTGCATATTCATCTTTCATATTCAAATCTGCGGCAACACAAATATCACCACCAAGAATCAGGACATCCGCATTCTCTGTATTTTCGAGATTGACAGTACCAAATTCCAAATGCAGATCACTACAAACAGCAATTTTCATTTTATAAATTCCATGTTGTCTTTTTTGACATAATGTATTTGTTGTGTTTGATTAGATGGATATTTTTTGACTACGGGCAAAAATAATACGCCGTCGATACTCCTTGGTTCCCAATTGTTCCAAGTGTAATAGATATCCTCAGGGTTCAGTCTGTTCCGAACCGTTTGGACTGTAGGTTTTATTGAATGTTTTTTCATGATGTAAACAGTATATCACAGAAAGAATGGTGGGTCAAGATCAACCCACCATGTTTGCCAAAGTTAATTAACTTTTATCTTTTTGATAGTTTCTTGTGTTTTAATCAAGTTTTCCAACCAGATTTTCAACATACCATTTACCATCTCGGCATTTTGAATTTCTACTTTATCTGCAAGTGTCCATGTACGTTTGAATGCACGGTTTGCGATACCTTGATATAACATTGTGCCATCTTTTGGATCATTATCATTAACATTACCTTGAACAACTAATGTGTTACCTTCAACAGTAACTTCAATATCAGATTGTGAAAAACCAGCAACTGCCATCTCGATGACATATTTGTTATCTTTTACTTTTTTGATATTATATGGTGGATATGTTGGAACTGTTTTTGAGGTTTCTAAAACCAGTTGTTCAAACATCTTATCGAATCCAATTGAAAATGGATCAAGACGCTTCATGTCAAAAAATGGGTTAAATGTGGAGGTGATTTGCTTTGTCATAATTGACTCCTTAAATAAGCAAGTTAATAATTTTGCTACCCCGAAGGCATAGCATGTAAAAACTGGTTACGGATTCCAGTGACACCATATCGTTGTGTCCGATTTAATAACGCTTCGTACCATAGCGGTCCTAAGGTGAAGTCTTCCCATCCCGTTGAGAATAATAGTATTTATACGAGAATTTAATCTCTTTGTGGTTTTTTGCCAATATTATACTTGGGAGTTAATTGCCAATCATTCTTTTCTTTGAAAGCAATGATTTTAATCTGAGACAAAGAAACTTCTGGTTCTTTTGTTTTTTCTGGATCAAGAATAGTAATCAATTCCCAATCTTCTAGTAAATTGGCAATTGTGTTCCTACGAGCAATATCGTTTTCTGTAATGTCTGTTGGTTTTCCATCAAGTGCAAATAACTCTTTAAAATGAGTAATATAATACTTACCTTGCTTGTGCAGTATATGGCAAGATTGAAAGAGTATTTTATCTTTTTTTGATGCAACACCAATACGTGTTAGGGTCTCACGAACTTTGAGAAAATCATCTTTTTCATTCAAAGTTACTTCTACCATATTTTCTATTTTTATCATTTATTTCACTCCGCCTATTTGTAGTTTTTCTTTTATAGCAGAAATTTGTTCATGATTTAGAATACGCAAAGCCTCTTTGGCTTTTTGATTTGAATAACCATAATATTTCTTGATATATTCTAATTCTGTCTCTTTTTCAGGTTTAATCCAAGATTGAAACTTTCTTTTCATGGGTCTGACACTATTTAGAAGATACGAATATTGTAGTTTTTTATCAACATTATGGGACATATTCATTTGATTTGCATAAAGAATGCAATCCATATGGTAAGACAATGCACGATTAACTATGAAAGGAGCGTAGTCTTTTTCATCTATTTCATCGTTAATGACACTTTTTTTGGTTTGTAAGATTGATGGAATAATCTCTTTGAATAGATCAGGCATTGAGTAACCTCACAAATCCTAAAAGATCAATACTAGTCAACAAAAGATAATTTGCTAACATACCAAAAGATTTTCTACTATATGCCACCCATGTATATAAGGCACATCCAGTAATCCAAATAGGATACAATATGAAAAAAGGTGGAGTAGGAACAGTTATTGCCACCACTAGTGAACATGTAATGCTCAATAACCAAACAAATAACTCTACACAGAAACGAAATGAATTTGATTTCCAATCATCTTTAATCCAATCTATAATACCTATAATAATCGGATTCATAGAAACTCGCATTCTATCATGAATTCAGTCAGACATGCAACAAGATTGATTTCTTGATCAGCACAGAATGCTGCTTGATATTGATATTTTGCAAGAATTAATACTGCTTGAGGAATAGAGTTAGGCTTTAGAAACTCATAGAGTGCATCATAAATCTTACGATAGATTCGTACAGGATCATTATCTAAGTTGAGTGCAACCCATTTGCGTGTTGAACCAAAGTCTTTTTCTTTTACTGCTTTGATTAGACCTGAAATTTGAATATCAGCAACCGATCCAAGAATACCTTCATCAATTACACCTGATGCAGCATATCGTTGCAACTCATTTAGAATCCTACGATTATCTGGAAAGTGTTTTGTGATAACGGCAGCAACAACTTCTTTACTGTATTGAATGTTTTCCTGTGCAAGGATCCATTCGACACGTTTGAAGAACTGTGATGCCATCTTTGCTTTTTGACCATTTTGAATTTTGAATTCAACGACAGCACATCTAGAGTGCAATGGTTCGATGATTCGATTCTTATAGTTACAAGTAAAGATGAAAGAACAGTTGGAAGAGAACTCCTCGATTGCTCCACGCAGTGCTGGTTGCGTTGAATTGGGATTTAGATAGTCTGCTTCATCTAAAATAATAACCTTTCTTCCGCCCGTTAAACTCATGGAGGAAGCATAGTTTTTGATTTTGTTTCTTAATACATCAATTCCAGATTCATCAGAACCGTTAATGATGATATAGTCACAACCAATTTCTTCACACAAGGCACGGGCAATTGTAGTTTTACCTACGCCTGCTGTGCCTGCGAGAAGAAGATTTGGAATTTCACCTTGTTTGACATACTCAAGAAATGATTTTTTGATTGCATCCGGAAGAATACAATCTTCAATTTTATTTGGGCGATACTTCTCCACCCACAAAAATTCTTGGTTCATTCACATTCTCCATAATAAAAACATAATTATACATCACGCACATCAAACTATCAAGATTTTACTTCACTAATACCTTCAAATAATGCTTCAAATTCTTTATGTTCTGCAACTTCACTTTGAAAAGATTGTTTGTATTTGACTTTCGCCATTTTACGAATAATCTTCTTAGGTAATTTCAAGTTATCATAAGTGGCATCGATGATATCTTTCATTGATTCTTTTTCTGAATCCATTCTATGCATTACAAGTACCATCTCATCGATGGCACCTGCAAGTGTTTTTAATTGATTCTCATCGAACGTTCCAAACAAGGTTTGGACAGTTGTCATTTTAATTCTCCGTTCAACTTACCAACAACTTCAATCATAGGCAAATCTACAGGAATATTACCCGTTGTGGTGTTGATAACAGTAATCAACGTTTCGGATTCTTCATTCAATTTTGTTTCATAAACAACTGCAACAAAAGCAGGATTAACTGCAACTGAACGTTGTGTGTTTGCATCAGTGAAATATAGTAACATAATTATCCTTCAAATTTTGAGAATTTAGGTTCAAGTGCAATCCAATACTGAATGTCTTTTGCCTTGTTTTTAAAATGTGCTAGACCTTTAGCACAGACTTCAACATCATATGATCCAGGAACCATTTTAAGATTCTCTGTAGAAAAAGTAAACTTGTATTTTTTACCATCATCGTCACCAACACCGATTGAGTTTGTGCTTTTAGAATCATCTTTTGCATCACATGCAGTCAATTTGATTCCAGTACCAGAGTTTTCAATCATGATATGTGGTGCGGAAAGAATAGATGCAGTTTTCATGATCCAACCAAAGTCACCTTCACTCAGAGTAAACTGAACATCAACCGTAGGTAATGTCAATCTTTTTTCTGGTGGAGTAACAATCATTTCTTTTGCGGCAAAACGATATTTAATTTTACTACGACCATTCAATGTTTTGATAATGACATTTTTGTCATCGAATTCCAAATCAGGACAATCTTTCTCCAAACTCAACAATTGAAGTAAATTGTTTAAGTCATAGATTGCAAAGTCAGATGGGATTTCATCTTTAATTCCTGCTTCAGCAAGAATGTTTTTGTTTGAAGATACTGTTGCGAGTTTAGTACCTTGTTTAAAGAATATACCAGAATTGATGCTTGAAAAGTTCTTCAACACATCAATGGTATCATTAGATAATTTCATCTTGTTCTCCATTATGTAATAATTCATTCATTATAGACTTACCTAGATAATTTGTCAATACTACAACAATATTATTTTTTAAATCTTCCACAGTTCCATTGTTTAGGATTATAGCATCAATTTCTTCTCCTACCCATGCCCATTCAGAATAGTGTACATCAAATGTAGACATATACTCGGTTTTACTTTTATCAAACAAAGTATCAGTCAATTTGTCATACCAAAAAGGATTGTCACCTCTTTGAATTTCAATAACAAAACCTTCTTCTTTTTGTATCCATTCTATTTCATTTGGAAAACGAACATCGGTAATGACATAATTTTTATTCTTGTCTATTTGTTTCTCTAGTGCAAGAATCCAAAAATCTTTATGAAATACATCACGACCACATTCTGTTCCTATCTTCTGTAATGCTTCACGTGGAGTAAAATCATAACCTTGCTTTGATGACCAATATGCATCTGGTGTTTCTCTGAATAAACGGGATTCGTCGGTATCACCTTCAAGTAAATGGCGAGGCCAGTCGAACATAACAGCAGTTACATCTTTAACTAGCCCCGCAAAACTTATAGGAATAAAACCTAAGTCTTTCAGAATATCACCAGCAGTTCCTTTACCTGAACCAATGAATCCGACAAATCCAATAATCATTACATCTCACCAACATAGTTAGCAACAGCAGGCATATCACCTTTGAAGTGATACGTACCAATGTGTTCTGTACGCATCCATGGACACAACCAAATCTGAATACCTATCTTACGTGCCCATTGACAGAACATATAATCTTCTGAAAGATAACGTTGCGAATCAGGATCAATGATAGTATCAAAGTATGCATGAATGTAACGAGTACCATCAAAGTTTGCTTGACCTACATGATCTGGTTTATAGCGATACTCTGGATAAGCATCTTCATACTTCTTAAATACTTCACGTTTCACCATCATAAAACCAGTTCCAATTTCTAGAACTTCAAGTGGTTCAGATACACTAAATTGTGCAGTACCTTTAACTGGATTGAAAACATAATCACCAACAACTTTTTCAAGCATTTGTGGATCAATGTCAGGATTTTTTGTGATTGCAGTCTTAACAGATTTCCATTTGATTGCTTTCTTTGGATACGGACCACCAATGATATCTCTGTCTAGTGCCAATAGTGCAACAACGTCACGAGGATCAAAGTTAATATCAGAGTCGATAAACAAAAAGTGAGTGCAGTCAGAACGGTGCAAAAATTCATCAACAAGATAATTTCTTGCACGGGTAATTAAAGATTCATTGAAAAGAAATGAGAATTTAACTTGAACACCATATGCAATCAATAAACCTTGCAAGTCAAGACATGCCTTCATGTACAAACCATGGTTCATGCCACCATACATTGGTGTTGCAATAAACAAACTTTTCTTTTGCAATTCTTCTTTTTTAATTGTTATTTCCATTTTTACTCCATGGGTACAAAAAAAGGGAGAACTGCTTATGCAGAACTCCCTCTCAGATTAAGGCAAATTAAGCAGCGAAGGAGTAACCAGCAGCAATTGCTGATTTAACTAGTGCTTTAGTTGGTGTGCCTAGGCGATAGAATTTGATCTTACGACCATTTTCAAGTGTACGGGTGTTGGTGTAGATGCAGTGACCTTCTTTACGCAATTCTTCAATGCGTTGAGAAACGTTTTGAATACCAAAACGGCGTTGTCCTTGTGCAACTGTGAAGGTGTTATAACCTGAAGTTTGTTTCAGGGCGTTCAACATTTTTTCTTTAGCAGACAATTTAGTCATAATAAAACTCCTATAATATAAAATAAAAAAACTCGCATTTGTTTTTACTGCGAGAACACACATCATAACATTATATATGCGTGTAGTCAATAGATATGTTGGTGAACTTACGGTTTATAGAAAACAAATACCGGTTCGTATTTCAACCACATACCATCCACCTTGCAAAAGTTCTTTGCTTTAGGTAGTCCTGTCTCCTCATCGATCCTGTTACCACCAGGCATCTGTGCCAGAGACATTTTTAGTTTCCCACGGTATTGCATACCAAGAGATTCTAAAATCTTTTTGCTATCTTCTTCCAATGGTAACATATCACCACCAAAGACAGCATCGGCAATATTCCAAAGAAGATATCTGTCACTTCTTAACCACTCAACGGCAGTTTCCAAAGTTGGTCTTAGAAATCCTTCACGCCATTCTTCATACTGACCAAACTTCTTATATGACTGTTCTGGATCTTCCGAATATGCTTCTTTTGCAAAATATGGAGGACTAGTAAATACTAGATCCAATTTGCCTTTATGTTTTTGGAAATTCTCATCAAATTGTATTACTTCTGATCCAAGTTGGTAGATTTCTGTGTCTGTGTGTTTTGATTCCCAGAGTCCGCCTCTGTTGATGTTCGCCCTGTAGAAGTCAGCAATTTCGTGATATTTTGTACGATTTGTCCCAGTACAATGATCGGTGTTAGGATCAGTACCAATATAAACCACATTACGGTTATCGCTGATAGACATAGCGCCAAGAAGCCGACCACCCCACCCGCTAGAAGGATCGTAGATGCGGATAGTATCTTGTCCAATAAGATGTTCAGTGTATTTTTCATAAAGATATTTTGCAGTTAATGGTGGAAAATTTACAGCATATTGGCAGAATGAAACTCTGAATGCTTTTAGCCCTACAGGAAATAATTTCTGACCAAACTTGAATGGTCGAATATGATATGTTTCTGATTTTAAATAGTCAACATTGGTCTTACATTTATCTGGTATATTCAAACTTTCGATTTCATCTTTAGTCAAAGTCAGGTATACTTTGCCTTTCAGTTCTTCATTATAACCAGTGTATGTTTTTTCTACATTGATTGGATTCAACCAATAGTCGTACTCATCTTTTTGACGAAACGATTCTTCAAATTGTTTTATCCATTCTACTGCTGAACTAGCAACAGGTAAACTACCATAAGTCGATTTATCATTTGATTTTATCGGGTTAGAATAATGATAGAAAGAATCACGCTTGAAATGACGAGTAGCATAAGTAACGAATGTATCAAGGAGTTCATCTTTTGCAAAGTAATCGTAGATGGATTTACCATCATCTTTTTTAGTATAGTTGATACGAGTTTTCATCATGGTAGGAAACCATTGATTGACTGCATTACCAATAACACTAGTATTACGAATTACATCTTTCTCACCAGTCAGTTCATCTACAGTTTCAAACTTATAGACAGGAAAAGATTCCATCTGATTGAATTGATCGATAATATCATCTCTAGTATAACCAACACGAGGTGGTAAACCTTTGTTATCCCATAGATCAACAACAGTTTTACGCAAGTCGATGACCCATTCTCTAAAGTCACCTTTACACATCCATAAAACTTCTTCAAATGTTTTATTGACTGGTGATTCTAATAACTCTCGATTCTTTTCATAGAAATAATTATCCATGTAATATCATATCCTTAATACTTTCTGTCACTTCAACATCAATAACCAAATGAATACGTTCTTCAGTACCACCATTAATTGCCTGATGCGGTTTACGAGTATCTAGAAACCAATACTCTCCAACTTTCATATTATCAGTTCTTGCATCACCTGTCAAGTCCCACACGGTAAACTTAACATCTGGATTAGTTTTAATTGGAAAATGAATACGTGCCAATTTACCTAGTGTGCCACCTGAATCTGGATCAACTTGATCGGTATGTCTTTCTAATTCACCGCCACCAGGAGTAAGACGCATAAAACGGATGCGATGCATGTTCCCATCAAAGTCTCTGAGTAGTTCATCAACTTCTGGAAATTGATTGCGAAGGACTGTATCTTGTAAATAAGATTCTTCATCTTTATGTTCCTCTTTCCACTTCTTACTCATTTCAATAGGTTTTTCAATACGAGATATATCTGAATAATACCCACGCAATGAAAGTGCAGACCATGCATTCTTTTTATTGTAGTTACTATAGTGATTTTTAAAATTTAGATTGAGTGTGGTCAACTTAGTATTGATACTTTCAATCAGATCAATATTACATATGCCAACTTGTTTTAATCCAATATGCTCAACTGAATCAATATACGGATGAGTTCTTTCGCCTTTAAAATAAATGGCATAGATTTCACCAAACGTAGTTATTTTGCTACCAACATATCTAAAATATTTGTTGAGATATTTTTTTGTTTCTTTATCTTCTGCCCAGCAATAACTCCAAACATTACCACCGCAATTAAAAAGAACCTTCTCAATGAAGTCTGGTGTTCCTCTTAATTTTGTAATGATCTTGTCGCCAGGTAGTTTGTAACCAATTTCTACATTTTGATATAATGTGATTGGTGATGTTACTTTTGCTTCTGTGATAACATAACTGCCTTCATCTTCTAAGATGAGTTTGCCTTCATGCAAGTCGGCAGCAATATTGTTTTTCTTGTATTCTGCAAATGGTGAAAGTGAAAACTTGTTGTAGTCACTATAAAGTGCTTCAATTGATTTTAGATAGTCCAGTTCGTAACCTTGTTGCCAATCTTTCATATTTTTTCCTTTTCTTTTCTGCCATCTGCATCGAAACTGGACCAACTTTGCTAGTATACACGATACCATTCATGTGGTCAAGCTCATGCAAGAAACAACGTGCAGTTAATCCGGTAAGAGTTGTTGTTCTTGATATGCCATTAAAGTCTTTGTATTCTACTGTGAGACTATCTGGTCTGCTTATATTTAGGAATAAATTTGGAAAAGAAAGGCAACCTTCTTCCATCTTCACCATATTTTCTGATATGGTAACAATTTTTGGATTGAAGAATGCAACGTATTCATCATTCGCACCAATTACAAATACTTTGTATGGTAGACCACATTGATTTGCAGATAGACCAATACCATTATATTTCTTACATGTTTCTACAAGATTACTTGCAAGAGTATTTGGATTGATTGGTGGATTAGTAAAATCAAAATCAATGATTGGTGTAGTCAGAATTGGATCTGAACTCTTAACTAAGTTATAGATAGTGAATGTTGGTTCGACTCTAACCGATTCTCTCATCCAACTTTCAGTATCAAATGTAATTACGTCACTATTACTCATTTTGCTATCCTTGAAAAATTATTCTTTTTCTCAAACCGAATTACCGATCTAAATTTATCGAATAACTGGTCACCTTTATGACTAATAACGAACACGTTGGTATCGTTATCTAGACTATGCAACAATTTTAAAAACTCATCCGTACCTACTGTATCTAGGCTGCTATCAAATACTTCATCTAAAATAAGCAGATTCGTGTTTGTTGAATTCTTTAATTTTGCTATTTGACGCCATGTAAACAATAGTGCCAAATCGATACGCATCTTTTCACCTTCAGAGAAACTATCATATGAGAATTCATCTCTGTGTCTACTCTTAATAATTTCTTCAAAATTTTCATTGATATTAAAGTTTGCAAAGAAGTCCATTGCCGCAAGATATTTGTTAATCAACTTATTCATCACAGGCAAATATTGTTTGATGATTTTAGTTTTAATACCACCATCTTTCAATAGAGCAGATGCAAAATCATAATACTGCTTTTCTGTTGATATTACTTCTTGTTCTTTTAAAATATCACCAAGTTGTTTTTTCAGTTCTTTTAGTTTGGCATTTTCTTCTTCAAGATTGTCTTTACGATTGGATAACTCACTAATTTCTTGTTGAATTTTTCCTATGTACTTATTAACGGCAGAAATAGTTGAATTGTGTTTTACTACTTCGTTATTATGTTCTTGGATATGTTTAACTATCTTTTGGATTTCTTCAATGCGTTTGTTTGTTTTTTCGATTTCTTTTTCGATGTCCTTAAGGCCAACGCCAATTTCTCCTTTTGTTTGATTGCTTCTAGCAAGCTCTCCATGTCGGAACGTGTCATCGATATGCTGTTTACAGGTTGGGCAATTGTCGTTTTCTTCATAAAAAGTAATTTCCTTATCGATCTTTTTAACTTTTGATTCCAACTTCGATTCTAGTTGTAACAACTTGGTACTTTTCTTTTGCATTGCTACCGAATCATTAATTTTACTGTTCAATACATTGATATGTTTTTGTATCAATTCTATATCAGTTTGCAACTTGCGTACTTGAGTTTCGCTGTTAAGTATTTCTTGTCTTTTCTTTTCTATTTCTGCGTCATTGTGTTTCTTGTGTTCTTCTATATTTTGTTTCTGAAGTGTAATCTTCTCACCAGTCAACTCTAATGAATATTTGACTCTTGTGTTTGAATCTTTTATTTCCGATAATTTAGTTTTAACTAAACCATTCATGGAAGAAAATATTTGAATGTCAAGCAAATCTTCAATAATTGTTCTACGATCACTTGCAGATAACTGCATAAATGGAACAAATGATGCAGACCCAAGAATAACAATTTGTGTAAACGATTTGTAGTTTAATTTGAGAATCAATCGTTCAAGATGTTCTTGGTAATCTTTGACTGCTGCATCTTGATTAACCATTGTTCCATTACAATAGATTTCAAACACATTTGGTTTGATACCACGAATGATTTTATATTTCTTTGTGCCAATAGTAAACTCAACTTCAACAACACCATCTTTTTGATTGATAGAATTTAGAAGTTGCGGTTTATTAATTTTACGAAATGGTTTACCAAACAAACCAAAACACAACGCATCTAATATAGTAGACTTACCTGCACCATTCTGTCCGATAATTAGTGTGTTTGTTGATCTAGTAAAGTCAACTTCTGTAAAATAGTTTCCAGTTGAAAGAAAATTCTTCCATCTGCATTTTTCAAATATTATCATTCGTTCTCAGTGTTTAGTGCCTCAACGTATAGTTCACGCATAATACTTTTGAGTTTATCGTTATCGATATTTTCTGGTGTGACAGCATCTATGTACTTGTTTAAGATAGTCATAGTATCTTCAGCTTCATCAATAATATCATTTTCTGATTCTTCTGTCAAGTCAATAACATCTTCGGCAATGGTAATATCGATAGGGTTTGAATTGTATAGATTATTCATGAAGGTATCAAACAAAAATGGATTTGTTTTATTTACCACAACCACTTTGACGTATTTGTCTTTGTATACACTCAAATCTTTATTGCTAATTTCGGTAATCGATTCTGTCTTATCATCATATATGATACGATGGAACATCACATTTGGATTTGGTACAAACTCTAGTTCACGATTGGATAAATCAAATAGATGAAAACCTCGGGTATCATTATAATCTTGCCATGTGAGTTCATATGGATTACCTAGATAGTATATACCATCAGCACTACTGCGATGGTGATAGTGACCACTGAATACCATATCAAAACGTTTGAACATACTACGATCTAATCCTTCATGAGAAGGCATACCACGATACATTGCAAATCCTGCAATTTCAAAGTGACCCATACAAATCTGTGCAGAAGTATTTTTTATTTCTGATAAACTGGTATCATAGTTATCTGCACATATCCATGGGATCATACAGATATCGTAATTGATATCTTCATAGTTTAAATGGATTGTTTGTGGTGAATCGATGACTGTAATATTTTCATATTCACGCAATAGCAATTCAACAGAGTTCACTTCATTCGTATTTTTAAAATACGTATCATGATTACCTGCCAGCATATACACTTGAATATTACGTTTTACTAATTCATCAAAGAACATTTCTTTTGTTCGTTTGAGTGAATAAAAATTCACATACTTTCTTCTATCAAAAGTATCGCCAAGAATAAGAACAGTATCAATACCCACTGCATCAATAGTAGGGAAAAAAGTATGTTCATAGAACTTTTGATAAAAATCTAAAAAATGTATTGAGTCATTCCGACTCCCAAAATGTTGGTCGGTGATTATTGCTACTTTCATTTCAAATACCTTCTTTCAAAATTTATACTTCATCATCCTCATCATCAAGAAACTTTTCAATACCAACAATTTTAGTTTTGGTATTTTCTTTTTTCTTCTTGCGTGATTCTTCATAATTTTCAATGAACTCTGATATATTATCATACAATTCAAATTGTCTAGTTTTACCATCTTCTGATTCTAACATCTCAAATTCATCAAGTATACCATATTGTTCGGTAGCCTTGTACTTCACATACATCTGCTTCTTTTCTTTTTGAATTCGCCTCAAGAAAGCATAATATATGATTTGAGTGAAATATGCAAATGGATTATTACTCTTTGCCGGATCAAAGTTTTCAAAGTACATTAAACAGTTTTCAATACCGTCGGCAATCATCTCATCACGATAAGTATAATTGATGAAGTTGGGTTTGTGAGATAGACCTTCTGCAATCTTCATAAAACACTCACCAATATAATTTGGTATCTGAGGTTTGATCTTACCTTCTTTTTTTGCAATGGCACAATCTTCTTTGTACTTGATTAACGAAGCAAGAAAATCGGCATTATTAACGTAGTGTTTTATTTTCATATATTATTCATGTTTACCATAATTTGTTGTTGACAGTTGCTTGACATATGTGTATATTGAGTATGTACCCTATAAAAGTATAAATCTAATGTATCTGATTTAGTATCTTAGCTTCTTCTACTTGTGATAGTAAGTCACCATCATCGTCGTCTAGTTCTTCATCTGATTCTAATAACGTCTCTACATTTAATGCCATATTAATATAATACGTAGTAAACTCATCACTTGGATGCATCACACTCAGGATATCAGTCTCAAAGACCTCAGTTTGATTTTGTGCTAATATAGTAACTGGTAACCACTGTTGCATATAAACAATATTTTTACCTAATTTTCTATCAGGAATAATTTTGACTTCCATTGGATTCTTCATAACAATTTTACCGTATTCACCTTCTGTTAATTCCGCAACCACATCTTCACCTGATTTAAAACGGACTATTTTAATTTCCTGTTGATACATTTTTGAGTCCTATCTTGTAAAGTTTATAATCGAACTTCTCATCATTATATATCTTTACTCTTTCGACAAAGTGTCTTAATGTAAAATTCATATATTTTCCTACTCTCATATCATCTGCTATATCATATAATGTTGCTTTTTCTTTTCCTTCAGATTGTCTTAAACCACGACCAATCGATTGTAGATTTCTCACTCTTGATTTTGAAGGACTTGCAAATATAATATTGTGCAAATTTTTAATATTGACTCCAGTAGAAAAAGTTCCATAACTAGCAACAATAATAGCATCTTGTTCACCTTCAGTTATTCTACGAACTTCTTCACGCATCTCGGCATCTACACCACCATGGATAAAAAAGACTTTTCTATCTTTGATGTTTTTGGCACCGGTAATTAGATCATACAGGATCTTACCATGCTTGTCAACATATTGATAAAGAATTAAGGTATTTGTACCAAGTGATAATGCTAAGTTCTTGATGAACTTATTCCTAGACTCATTGAGAACCAAATACTCTATTTCATCCTTATATTCTTTGCCTTTCATCTCTTTACATATTGCATCATCATGCTTTAGTACCAAACATTTGATCTCAAAGTCTGCAACCTTACCTGAATCGATTAATTTTCTGGTTGTAGTTACTTGCTCTACCGGACCAAATAAACCTTCTAAAACAAGTTTATGAGTCTTTGTGCCATCTAATGTTCCTGTTAATCCTATTCTATAACCAGCATTAATACAACTTGACATAATGGTAGTTAATGATTGTGCTTTAAATAGATGTGCTTCGTCACCAATAATAAAATCAAATTGCTCAAAGTATTCTTTGGGTAACTTATATAACGATTGCCATGTTGATATAGTCAAAGGTAAATCTGTTACTTTATCTTTACCTTGATATATTCGATGAGTATGTTCTGCAACGTTCCAACCATAATCTGCAAAGTCAGTATACAATTGCTCGACAAGTGATGTTGTCGGTACAATGATAAGACCTTTCTTGCAACGATAATCAATAAATTGTCTTACTAGTAGATATATGATGAGTGATTTACCAGATGCAGTTGGTGAAAGTAATACTGCTTTTTTGTTTCTTATGGCATGTACAAATGCGTCAACTTGATAGTCACGAACTTCTAATTTTAAATTTAATTCTTCAATAAACTTCTTTGCAAGATACACACTGAATTCTTCAGTTAAATCTGCTCTTGGTTCACCATATTCAAATTTATAATCACGTTCTATACAGAATTGTTCAATGTATGAAATGAGACCATGTGTAATTTGGTTATTTCGTAAATCTAAAAGACGAATCTTTCCATCCCATATACGATTGCGAAATGCTGGAGTAAATTGATGACCAGGAACTGTAAAAGTAAAGTATTCTGAAAGTTCTTGTGCAAGATGTCGTTCACAATGAACTTTTACATATGCTTCATTTACTTTGGTAATTAATATATCATTGTCCTGCAACAAATTTCTCCCAAGAGATATAATCACGCAATTGCCAAGTTCTTTGTTTTAACTCATTCATAATAGATTCAACTACCGCAACCACTTCTTCATGATATGCTTTCTTTTCGAGAAATTTAATTAAATCATTATCTGCTTCTAGATATGTAGACACATCAGATTTCAATGTAAATGCAAAAGGTAACCAACCGTGTTCTTGCAATTCTTCTTGAGACATCTTACCTGTATAGTATTCCCACTTGGTTTTACGCATACGCTGGTAATCAAATGTTGCCTTCTTGACAGCAATTCGATGTTTAGTTAGTATATTGAGATATTGACTGTGAAGTATTGGTATACGAATCAATTCTTTACTTGGTTCGGTTTGATCGATTTGAGAATCTTTTTCCCAATACTTTAATATTTGTTCTAAGTTTTCCATAATATAAACTCACAATAATGTTATATTCTTAGTATATCATAACGAATTGGATTTGTCAAGTGGCAACAAAATCATAGTAATCATACCTAAAAGTTACACTGGCAGTCATAATATCATCTGCCGAATTCTTTGTACTAAACTCTAATTCAGATAACGTATGTGGAAACATATTCTTGAATTCCACTTTGAATTTTGGATTGTTTAAATTCGAATATATCAACAATGTACCATCTGTATATTTTTCAGTTGTTGATAGTTGCGGAAAAGTTACTGGATCTGCCATACCACGAATCCAATTATGAATATCCAACCACGAACTTAAATCTTCACTTACCATAAAACGCACGGTAAACTCATCATACGTTATTTTTTGTCCAGGCCTAGCAAGATTTACGAATGGTGTTGTCTGCGGTAATTCATTAATACTCACACCAGGTATACTAACATCTTGACAAAAGAATGTCATATTCTTTATATTTGGAAATATTAACTGAAACTTTGTTGATTGCAACAAGTTGGTATTAACTGGTGTTCTTGCTATTGCTGTCATTTTGATTTCTCTAAAAGTGTATACTACTACTATTTATGAACCAAAAAAAGAGAGAGTATTTCTACTCTCTCTTTAAACGCACTCTTATTGGTGCTTCTTGTCCCGTGAGGGATATTACATCAAATTTTTCACTTGGAAAATTCTGTAATAAACGTTTGTACGTGGGTTCAACGCACCATTACCTTGTGTCAGACCTTGTGCAAATGGGTTTGCAACCATGCCGTAACGAGTCTTGAATCCAATTTTTGGTTGGAATGTAAACTGGTCAACAGCACGAACCATTTGGAGAGGAACGTATGGGCAATAGAACAGACCAGCGTCGTAAGGTGAAGTACCCTTATATCCGATAGTAACGAGTTCTTGATTGCTTGTGTAACCACCAAAGTATGGATCGATGTAAACTTTGATACGACCATGCAACAAACCAGCAAATGTATTACCAGTGTCGTCAACTTGCAGATCAGCAGACAGAGCAGGTGTATATTGCAGAACACCAGCCATAGCCATTGCAGAAGCAACGTCTGAAGAAACGATCAGAACGTTACCTTTTCCACGACGAGTTTGCTTGGCAATAACGTTAGCATCACGTTCGATTTGGAAAATCAGACCTTTGAAACGTTCAACTGACCAACGGCCATTCGAATCTGTATCTAAGTCAAAAGTACCAGCGTTAGTTGTACCGTACTGAGCACCTGCAACAGCAGTTGAATAGATGGTACGAATAACTTCACGGTTGATCTCAGCAAGAATTTCTGTAGAAAGAATGTTCGACAATTCTGTCTCAGCGTCAAGACCATGAATTGCTTTCAAGTCTTGTGCAAGTTCTAGTGAGTATTCTGCTTTTAACGCACGGCTTTGAGCAGTAACAGTTACTTTCTCGATAGAGAACGCCATTTGTTGGAATGGAGTAGTTGTATCGGAACCTAGGTTCTCAGCATCAGAAGTGTTTAGTCCAACACCAGTTGTGAATGCGTTAGCAGTCAATGAATTAACTGGGTTAGTGATTGTATCACCAGTTGTGCTGTTAGCAAAACCTTGCAATGGGTTACCACTATGATCGCTGGAACGTTGACCAGAGAAGATTGTGTTTGCTTCGTTGAAGAATGCTTCTGGGTTACCAGAACTTTGTCCAGTGTAACGAGCTCTCATTGCGAAAATAAGACCTGTAGGACCAGTCATTGGTTGAACACCAGCAACATCATAAGCGATCAGGTTAGGTAATGCACGGCGTACTAACGAAATCAAGATTGGGTCAAAGTTCTGAACACCACCTGCAACGTTAGTAGGACCACCTGTACCGTATGCAGTCTCATTCAGAGATTGTGCTTCGGATTGCATTGCCTGCTGCTGATTCTCAAGAATCATTGCGGTAACTGCTTTTTTGTATGGATCTTTAATGGCTGCGAGTTCTGGATGCTCTAGAACTGGGTTCCATTTTTTTTGTAGTTCTTCTGTCAAATACATTTAGTATTCTCCTATTTTTATTTGATTAATGTTTTAGAGATAGTTTTAGCATATACTTCCATCAATGGATCAGCAATTTTAGTTGCTTTTTCATCTTCGATTTCTACGCCTTCTTCCAAAGCAGACTTATTTGCTTGAACTATACCATTAGGGAAATATGATTCTCTAAGAGTCACTAGTTTATCGGCAAATTCTTCTTCAGTAGTGTATTCGACATTCTCTGCGAGTGCCTTCATTTTTTCTACTTGTGTCTGTGTGAGACCTTCACACACTGCGTGAACAGCCTCGAACTTCTTATGTTCATTCAATTCTTTTTTCATTTCAATTGAACGAGCAATTTCTTCGTTGAGTTTTGCTTCAAGTTCTTCAACTTGAGATGCCATTTCTTCAACAACGTCAACTTTATCTTCTGGTACATCAATATAGTTCTCTACGAACAAGTCACGCAAACCAGTAATGAAATCTTCAACGATCTCGGCACGTAGACCACTTTCAATTGCCAATTCGTTTTGTTTCATCCAGTTTTCAACAACATAGTTCAGGTAATCATCGATCTTAGTACCAAAATCTTCTTTTAGTTCATCTACAACTACTTCAAATTCAGAAATAATTTCTTCTTCGAGTTGCTCTTGAATTTCTGCAACACGGGAAAGAACTGCTGTTTCAAAAATTGTAGTTGCTTTTGTAACAAATTCTTCAGAAAGATTTTCACCAGAAAGAAGTGCATCCATATCTTCTTTCATCTTTTCTTTCAGAGCAGATTTTTTAACCATCTTTTTCATCATGGCTTTATCTTGCTTTTCATCTTCGTGTTCTTCTTCTTCTTTCATAGCAGATTTTTTAACCATCTTTTTCATCATGGCTTTATCTTGCTTTTCATCTTCATGTTTTTCGTTTTCTTCTTCTGCAACCATTTCTTCGTCATATTCTGTATCTTCGCCATATGAATCAAAATGAGCACCAGGATTTGGTTTCATTGTTTGCATAGCAAGTTTTGCTTTGATACGATCACGGATTGAAGAATAGTCAGTTGCTGGTTCTTGAACTGCATCATGCTCTGCACCTTCGTGTTCGCCAGGTTGACTTGATAATTTCTTCATTGGCTCTGATCCAACTGGAGGTGTTGCACCAGGTGGAGTTGCAGTTGGTGTGCCTTTTGTGTAATCTGGCAATTCATCATGTTCTTCTTCTGGTGAATCACCAATGTGACCCACATCATGTTGACCATAAGCAACTGATGTTGATAGTCTTGCAGGTTTATCTTGACCTGATTGCTTTGACGAAACTGATGCAGACAGAATTTCTTTAGCAGCTTCAGATAAATTGAACTTTTTAACCATTTTGTGTGTCTCCTAGGTTTTTATATTGGATATTTATAAATTATAATTTTTTGATAAAGTTCTCAAAGATGCTGAGACTTACTTGTTCGATCTCTTTACGAGATGCTTTACGAATTTGCGTTTTCGCCTGTTCGATGTGTTGTTCAGTCCATACACCGTTGACTAGCATCCATTCTTTGTTCTCCATGATGCCTTCTACAAAAGCACCAGGAGCAGATGGGTCTGCTACAATATCTGCCGCTGTGGCTAGATAGAAATCTCCTTGTACAACATTAACACCATTTTTATTTACTAAAGAACCCATACCTCTAGAAGATACACCTAGTTGTGCTCCACCGTCAATAAGATTTTTAACAATTTCACCATATGGTGTCTCAAGAATTTTTGCTTTGCCTATCCATTGTGTACCATCTTCTCTCAATCCTACGATTAGATGTGACACTCTTTCCAGATTAATGGTTGGTGTATCAGGATGACCTAGTTCACCAAAGGCACGATTTTTGTTAATATAGTTTTCTGAATATCTGGCAACTTCATTTTTCATCGTTTCATATTCATATAAACGACCGTTGCGGTTCTTCTTTTCTGATACCAAGAAAGGACCTTCGATATACATATTCTTCTTACCGTCTTTTTCTTCGGTAATGTATTGTACTGTTTCTGTTACTTCTTTAATGAGCTTCATCGGATTCCCATCGCCTTTCTTTTTCTTAAAGACATTCTTCTTTTACGCAATGACTGACTTAATTTAGCACGGCGTTTAAATTTTGATTTTCTTGCGGCCATCTTGCGATGCCTTCTTTCTAACGATGACATTCGAGTCAATTTACCACCTCGAATTGTATATCCTTTTACCGCAGAAAACTTTTTTCTTCTTTGTACTTTACCGCCACGAATACGAATACGAACCAATTTGGTTCTACCCATTCTCTGAACATTTGCTTCGTCTAGTTCTTCATAATATTCTTCATCATAATCACCATATTCTTCAAAAGCAATTTCTTGCTTGAGTTGCTGAGTTTTTTCTTCTATTATTTCAGCAACTCTTTTTTCTATCAACTCTTTTGCTATGTTCCAGTTTTCTGATAAGATAGCATCAACCAAGTTCATTATGGTTTTAATCCATATGGTGTGTAGTTGAATGCTGCTGGATCATTAAACTGACCACGCTGATAGTATTCATTTTCTTTACGCAATTCCATAACGATTGTGTAAGAACAATTTGCTGCATATGCTCTCGATGTAATACCAATATCACCAGTACATCCAGATGTTCCTTTTGCATTATTTGGAATTGTTACCCAATTACCAGCACCATCATATTCTGCATTCCCAGATAACATTGCAAGAGTAACTGGCGTATCTGCTCTCCAGTACAATTCTAAATCTCCACCTGCACCGTTATATGTATCATACCAAATACGATGTACTGTTAATCCATAATATGGTTTTGCAGTATTGCCAGTAATCAATAAATTATTGTTTGCGTCTAATGCACCATAAAATGAATTTGCTTTAATACGAGCAACATTTTCTTCTTGTCCAGAACCGTCAAACTTTCCTGTAAGTTTGATAATGACATGTTCTGTGGTATCTTTTAAGACTTGATATGTATATACATTTCCGGCCATTTTGTTTTCCTATCTAATTAACTTTTTTTAGCAAACTCTAAAACTTTATTAAAATACTCTGTGCTTACAGCAAGCATTTCTTCTATTTTCTTTTTGTTTTCTTCGTTTACTTTATTGTGCAATTCAATAATACTTTTTGCCATATCTGGTGTTACACCTATTTCAGTATTATCAGCAAATTCCACTAACGTGCTTTCTTTTATTGTTTTCAATGTATCAATAGCATTTTCTGCCGCAAATATGTTAGTAAACGGTACCGTCACATATTTATCCAATTTGTCAATGTAATACATTGCCACGTTTGTTCCGTCTGGAAATTGTCTAATAGATTTTCTATGCATAACCAACATTGCAGGAGGTGCATTTTTCATCTCCTGGTGTTTATCTTCTAGAAAATCTTTTAATCTTTTCATTCTTCTGGTTGTGCAATTAAATTCAGTGCAATTTCTTGTTTTCTTGCTTGAATGGCATATTCAACTTTTGCACTTAATGCTGCCTGAATAGCATCATTATATGCATTTGCATTATCATTAATTGCTGCTTCTATTGCGTTTTTAATATTTTCATCCATAGGATTCTCCTAATTATGTGTTATATTTATGTAATATTTTGCCTATGTGGCAAGATTTAAATCACCCTTGTTACTGTTACTCTTTGCTGGAGAACTTTTTTGTGGTGCAGAAGCATTATCTGCACCAGTATCTCCAGTTGCAGCATCATTGGCAGTTGCTTGTGCTTGTGCTGCCATCTGACCTGTTTGCGCTTGTGTATTATCTAATTGTGCTTGTTGCTGTTGCTGTTCTATATCTGAAGGATAGGTTATACCTTCTTTTCTTTCTCTGACAATTTCTTCTTCCATGTTCTGAATTGCCTTGTCATCCAAACGTAGAACATTTCTACGAATCCAATCCATAGAATAATATCTACCGGTATACGGATCTACTTGTTGCAACAAACTCAATCTTTCTCTAACCAATTCTGCTTCTTTCAACTCAGCAAAATTATTGTCTTTGATGTAATCGTAATAGATGTGTTCTTTAAAATCTTTCCATTCATCGTCAGTACAAATACCTTTAAGTACCAACTGAACACGCATTGCCTGATCAAAAATATCAGAAAACTTATTACGCATTCTATCGACAAACTTACTGAACTTTAATTCGTCACGGGTAATCTCTGATGCACGACCAAGACTAAAACCAGAACTTTCTGGATTCAAACGAGATACTGGAACACATAATGATTTATACAGTTTCTTTTCAAAGTATTTTACATCTTCTAACTCACCAAGATTTTGTCCACCTGGTAGTGTAGTGATCTCTGTACCTTTACCGCCTTCTCTACGTGGCAACCAAAAGTCTTCCATCATTGACAAGAACTTACGGTCATCACGAACTTCACCAGTGTTTGCATCATAGACAAGTTTGTTTTTATACTTGACCATAATGTCACGCAGATATTGTTCTGCTTTGAGTTTAGGTAAATTACCTACGTCAATATAAAAGATTCTACGTTCTGGAGCACGGGAGATACGATAGATAACAATCGCATCTTCAATCATACGCAACTGATTGAGAGGTTTAATTGCTTTATGAAGATATGACAGCACAACTGCTCTACGTGCGTCCATTAACCCTGATACAACGCTTATAATTGAATCCGTTGTAATACGAATACCTACGGGACCATAGTTACTTGATGATCCGGTAATAACTTTGTCATTGAAGATGTAGTATTCATTCACCACATCCATAACTTCAACGCCAGTTCTTTCGTCTTTTCTTTTCTTGATCTCACGAATCTTACGAAGTTTGCGTGGATCAATATATCGAAGTTCTTTAATACCGGCAGTTGGATTTTCTCTGTCGATAATAATATTATAAAATAATCTTCCATCAACATAATATCTGCGAAAAATGTCTTGACCCATATTGGTATAATTTAATAATTTTAAAACATTATCAAATTCTTTTCTAATGGATTCTTTAATTTTTTCTGGTTGCTTCAAATCATCCAAAATGATTTTGATTGATTTGCCATCATCATCTTGTACAATTGCTTCATTGACGATATCATCAATTGCAGATTCAATCTCTGGTTGCATTGCCATTTCTCTATAGCGAGAAATTAACTCAACTTCATTCTTTGCAGTTCCGTCTAGATCAACATATGTACCATAATATGCTGCTTGCGATATAGTTAATGCACCGTCATCATTTGCCGGAGGCGAAAACGATGGCTGCACTTCTTGTGCATCTTCTGTCTCTTTGCGAGATATTTGAAAGCCGAATAGTGATAGTGCCAATATGTGCTCCTAGTTCAATTCAAAAAAACATAAAAGAGAGAACCGAAGTTCTCTCTGTATATAATAAATTAATTAAGTGGTACTGCCACTTGTGTTGCAACGCCATCAGTTTGTGGTACTGATTCCCACCATTGATATGCAAACGTTACTGTGTATTCTTCAATAGAATCGTTTGATCCCCAATCTAAATCGATAGGAGCAACATCAACAGGAAACATACCAATAAAACTATATGCTTTAATTGGTACAGGATTTGTTGATGCTGTTTTTTTACCAAACTGTTTAACTAATCCATTAGCAGAATATGTAGTCTGATTAACTGCATTTCTTACATTTCCTGCGTGACTATTAATTGCATTCATCCATGTTTCCATGGCATTTCTGATTAAGAAATTTTCGTCATTGATAATTGTTACTGTCCAGTCTGCAAATGTTCTGTTTCCTGGAAATTTAATTTCACGACCAAAATAGTAAACTGGTGCAATTCCAATTGTCGATCCTGGTAATTGTGCAGATTTTACCATGAATCTAGAGGCAGACGCTGCGATACCATTTGGTGCTGCTGATGGGAAGCTCAGTTCTACTTCAAATAGATTTGGGCGAGCGCCGTCAAATTGCATTGAAGTTCTGAAATCTTGTACGTTAAAAGCCATTGTTTTTTCTCCTTAATATCGTTGAATTATTTATTAGAACTTACCAACGACTTCAGTAAAATCAACACCAGTTCTAACTGAAACAAAATTCAATTGGATGTAGTTGATTGAACGTGCTGGTTTAATGTAAATATCTCCAACAAACTGATTCGAGTCAATAACTTGTGATGTATTATTTGTTGCATCGCATACAACTCTAAAATCATAAATGCCACGACGACCTTGAACATCACGCAAAAATGGAGTAATAAGAGAAACAAACTGTGACCGAGTAAAGTCATCATTAAATTCAAACATCGATGATCTTGCTGCCCGAGCAATTGTTTTCTCTAGTACAATGAATAGTCTACGAACATTGATTCTATCAAAATTTGATGGTTTAGTTTGTAGTGTTTTGTCTCCAAACAGAACAGTCCCAGAACCAGCCAATGTAATAACTGGATTGACACCCAGTGAATATATTGCATCTCTATCTGTTTGTATTGGATTCCATGCTAATTTAACAGCATTTTTAATATTACCACGATTAATACCTGCAGGTGAGAACCAAGCATCACGCACATAATCTGTGTATACACATAGACCAGCAATATCACCGTTTAGTGGTACCCAACGGTATGTGTTATTGTATTTGTCAAACACATATTTCCAGCCTGAATCTGCGATTGCATATGAAGTCGAACGAGCAAGACTTGCTGTCCATGCTGTAATATCTGTTACTTCATTACCTGCATTATTGACAACTGATGCTGACGGTGGAGAAATTGTTGCAACGCAATCTTTACGAACAGTGACAATATTATCAATGATATATTGTTGAACTGGAACAGATGCATCGCCTGCCATAACTAAAGCAATATCAACTTCGTCTGAGTTTACAAATAAATCATATGCATTAGTAATATCGCCGTCTTGAACTTCTTTATCTGAACCGTTTACTAGATATCCTTGATATGCTGCAGCTAATGTTGCATATGAGGTACCTGCTAATGCATTTCCCCATGTTGCGTTTGTATTTGAATAATCTGGAGGATCAATAGCATAAACATACTTAGATTGATTAAACAATACATTTTTGTAATAATTTGAATTACCTAATGAATCTAATGCATTACTACCTTTTGAAACATATGCAAATTGTTCCAATATAGAACCTTGTGTGCCAGTAATTATACCACCTTCATCAATAACAATAATGTGCAATTCATCATTGGTTGCACCTGCTGCCGCTGCTTGTGCTGACGTTCCTGGTGCTGTTGAGAAATAACCTTTGAACTCCCATGTACTATAACTTGCCGAATCAGCAACTGAAACTGATAATGTATTTCCTAATGCCCCTTGATAACGAGCAATAAAGGAACCATATGTGTTTGCATTGTTTTGATGTAGGTACGTTACCTCAAACACATCTTCGTTTGGAACAGAAATTGAACCAGTTTCTGATGCATTAAGACTTGCTGTATTTGCTGCACGAACCACTTTAAGATTGTTGCCATATGACAAGAATCCTGAAGCAGTGAAAAACGATGTGTAAGTATTTCCGTTTGGTTTTCCAAAGCGATTTACGAGAGTGATTTCACTATCGACAGAAATTCTTTTGTTTACTGGGCCCCACTGGAATTGTCCAGCAACAGCACCGGCAGTAGTTAGAACCGAAGGAACAACCGTAGTTAGATCGACTTCCGATACATTTACGCCTGGAGACAATTGAAATGCCATTTTTTTCTCCTTAATTTATTATGATTATCATGGCTTTGATTAATACCATGAATCTATTTATAAAATACAGTCTTTATATGTTTCTTGCAATCTCTTTAAAATATCCCGAATATACTTCAGACCCACTAGTGGTTTCCCACACATCGCCGTCTTCCACAACAAAAGGTGAATCTAACCCATCACTTAATTCTCCAATTGGCAACATTTCATCGTCTACCTGATTATATTGTTCCAGTTGCAGTTGTTTTCGAACATCATGGTTTACTATATCTTTGAACAGTCTGTTGGTTGTTAACCAAGCAAATAGAACCAAAGTCATTACCATATCATCATTTGCATCCTCATCGGCCGCAAACGTAGTATTGTTTGCTACAAATGTAGTCAACTCTGATATGGTATCAAAATCGTTAATGAATAATTTGTCAGACTCAATTAATGTTTTAAGATTTGAACAACCAATTCTTTTTACCTGAGTAGACATTTTAACACCTAACTGAACACCTCTTGCAAATCCAGCAGATAGTTGTTGTGCTTTTTTGTTTCCTGTTTGAACTTTGAGTATATTTTCATACTCCATATCACTATGTAGAATATCTGCAATCTGAGGAGTGTTATTAATTTCTATTAACACATATGCATTATTATATAATCTTGCTGCATTATAAATTACGGTAGGAAATAATACAGGTGATATTGATGAACTCTTGTATTTAGCAACCTGTTTATATGGTGTTGTAGATACATCAAATATTGAAAAAGCAGATGCATCTAAACCACGACCTTCTGCAATATCAACAGTCATAACATAAAGATGATCTTTGATTGTTTCGTCTTTGTTACCTTTAATTGGTTGTTCATATACATCAAATAAATCTTTAGACCATATTGGATCAATATATGTCATCATCTGAAGTTTAGAACCAGAGATAAGAGTATTACTGGAACCTAAGAATTCAGTCTCAAACTCTTGAGAAAATTGTCTCTGACTTGTATTTCTGATTGTTTCTTCTTTCCATGCCTCATCTCGACCGGGCACTTGTGACCAATGAATTTCAAATGGTTTATATCCATTTTTATTATTAATTGCATCCATCCATAGTTTATAGAATAGATTCATACCATTTGGCGTAGAAACAATAATAATCTTTGTTGTTTTACCAGATGAAATTACAGGGTAGACTGAGTTGAAGAATTCTGTAGCAATATTGCTAGGTACAAACGCAAATTCATCAAGGAATACTAGATTAAATGATCCACCACGAACTGCTGAACTTGACGTTGATGATGCAATAATCTTTGATCCGTTTTCTAATTCTACATTACCTTTGTTCCATGTGACTACACCTTGTTGCAACCACATAGGTAAGTTTTCATATGCTAAACAATATTTGGCAAGAATGTCTCTAGCAAGAGAACCTTTGTTAGCAAGAACGGCAATACTTTGAGAATCATTAAACAACGTCATCCAAAGCAGATAGGCAACTGATGTTGTTGTTTTACCAACTTGTCGAGGACATTTTGTTATGACAAAACGGTTCTCATTGAATGTTCTGATCATATCTTCTTGAAAGTCATACATTTGAAAAGGAATTAAACCTTGATCAACGTTGACGATCTTCATATATTTTTTGGCAAAATATACTACGTCTTTAGAACATTTGATATATTCTTCGACTTGCTCTTGCGTAAAGTTAAGTTCGACACCTACTTTTTTTAAAAGTAAATTGTCACGGTAAGAATCTTTATTTGATATCATGCTTTAGATGTAGTTATCTTCACTTTGCCTGTATCTGCATCATGGTGTACATGATGAGCATTAAATTCCACATCTGGATGATCTTTTTTTAACTCTTTAAATTTCTTTAAATTATCATGCGAGTCATCATACAAATGAACTTTTTTATATCCATGTTTCTTTACTAAATCACCAATAACCTTGTGCTTTGCTTCTGCTGGTGATGATGCACCTACATTACCTGCTCTACGAACATGCACTTGATGTGTATCAATACCATGATGTTTTAATGTTTTCATAAAACCATGTTTATCATCCATATCTGCACGGGCAGTAACAATCTCAACATTTTTATTATTCTTGTGTATTGCTCTCAACTTATTAATCATCTTGTGAATTGGATGAGCAGACTTCTGAAACACTTTGTGTGATCTAAAATCACTGTAGTCATAATGATGACCTGGTTCTAATTTATGGCTATTGTATTCTGTATTGGTTAACGACTTTACTCTTTTACCACTTTTATCATTGACATGTACTTTGAGTTTTGAATGGTCATGATGAAACAGCACTTCATCCATATCAAACGCATGAAGTGTTTTTGATTTTGGATCTTTACGTTCTTGCTGTTCTTCTCTTAAATGTCTAAATGATTTCATTCAGATTTACCTTTTAGTAACTTATTTAATTCTGATGTACTACCAACAAAAATTGCTTTATCTATTGTTGTGCTGGTACCATCTTTTTTATTTGATTTATCCATTTCACGCATTTGTTTCTGTATATTCAACAACTCTTTATTGGCATCAACCATGTTTTTCATGATAGTACCATATACTTCAAATGCTCTAGGATGTTGTCCTGCTTTTGCAATATTCAATATTTCTTCTAATGCATCTTTTCCTTGATCAATAATATCTTGCAGATTATCCTTTGACTGCTCATAGGCATCATTTAAATCTTGTTTCAAATCAGGATCAAACTCTACCGGTACTGATGATTTCTTTTCAACCGGTAGAGTTTCTTCTTTGGGTATCACATCAAATATTTTTTCCATATTCTTATCAAACGTATTCATAGGGTTTTATTTTTTTACCACCAACTACCAGGATGAGTAATCAATGGAGAATCTAAAGTAAAGGTAACAGGGAAAGCCAAAATACCATTTGCATTTACAATAGAGGACATTGGGCTTGTATCAACTGTATAATTTGGACTTGCTGCAAGATTCGCTGGCGCAATAATAAAATTACTACCATCTAAACCTAATATTACTTTGGTAATATTTGTACCACCACTTCCAGTAACGGTAAAATTATAACCAAGAGTTCCATTATTTACTAACGCATTTGTGAAAAAATATGCTTGAATTTCTGCTAATTTTGGAGCAGAAAAACTACTTAATGCTATTGTATATTGAGCAGTATCCGTAGCATGTGTTCCGTCACTTAACATTCCAATAGATTGACCAAAATCTATAATACCTGGACCAACATATGCTGCAAAAGGAAAGTCTGTATCTAATATTGTAAATGATGCGCCAACAGCTGGTGCTGGGTCAGTTATTTTTAATCCACCATTAATTCTTAATCCGCCTGCTATTCTTGTCATTTTATTTTCCTTTACGGTACTGCTGGATAGTTAGTTGATTTAGCATAACTAGCAAAGATTTTTGCACCAGTAAAATCGTCTGACCAATGTGATTCCCATGGCCAATTTCCACCAGTTCCTGCTGAAATTATTCCTCGATATACGTTTGTATATAACCAGTTTGCACCATCCCAATATACACGTTCATCACCATATATGTAGTCTGTTTTACCATTAGTTATAGTTGCTGGTGCCATTTTTCTCCAACTTTGACCACCTGAAAATCCACTTGGTGGATATCCTAGCGTATTATACAATGGGCCGTCCATTAGGACCCATGCAGTTGCGTTAGGCTCGAATTGATTAGCTTTATTATCGCTACCTATTCCTGGTTTGGTAATTCTTAATCCGCCGGTTATTATCAAACCACCTGTTATTGTTGTCATTTCTTTTTCTTTCTTTACGGCACTGCCGGATAGTTAGTTGATTTGTTATAACTGCCTATAATTTTTGCTGCCTTATAATCATCTGTCCATGTTGCTTCCCACGGCCACTGTCCATTTATACCAGTTGCCACTATGCCTCTAAGGTCGCTTTCATATACCCAATTAGATCCATTCCAGTATATATGATCTGTACCATAATTATATGTCATTTTATTAAATGCATTAACTCCTGCAGGTGCCATTTTGCGCCAACTATAACCATCAATAAATCCTGATGTTGGATCTCCAGTTACATTATAATAAGGACCATCAATCAACACCCATGCACTTGAATTAGGTTCAGCAGCATTAGCAGGATTGTCATCACCTAAATGCAGAACAGGTGGAACAGTAGGTGTTATGTTTGGAATTTCTTGTATTGTTGTTGTGTAAGTATATGGATCATTAACATTTGCAGTAAATGGATTAGGTCTAACAGTAATTTTTGCTTCTTCTATTGGTTGAAGTACATATGATCCAAATGTTCTTGTTGTTCCTGTGTTTTTTCCAATAATTGGATGACTAACCATAAAGTTGCCATGCAAATTTTTCAGTATGAGTTTATTTGTATCTGGATTCCAACTAATAACTATTGCTGTGGCCGATGATATATCACCTGATGCACCTTGATAGACATGCTCACCCTCTTGATAGTTACCTACTCCTGTATCCATGTGTGCAACTAATGAATATACTCCTTGATTTGAATCATCAAGAATATTCGTAATCACTGTTTTAATAATTTTACCTATTTCTGAATGTGGACCATACAAGAATCCTTTAACAGTAAAACTTAATGTCCAAACAATAATTCTTACTTTTGATGTCATATCTCCTTCGTACTGAACATCTTGAGATATATCATTTAATATAATAGGTACTTCTTTTGTGACTCCCATTTCAGGAATTAAATTTAATTTTATTGTGTAATCTGGAGTAAAATATGGAGCAATTCGTTCTACAATTTGCGTACCATCTTCTGTATTTCTTACATAAACATATAACTGAAAATCAAAATCATACGGCACAGGATTGTACTGTGCAATTGTTTGACCATTTAAATTTGAGAAATTTTTAAAGTTTGTTGTTTGTTTTCTTGATGCATCATATTTCATACCTGTCATTTCAAATGACATTGTTGGTAATGTAATCTGTACTTTTTTGTACAAATCAGGATCACCTTGCAGTCTTAATAGGTAATTTTCTTTACCAGCATATGCGATAGGAACAAGGAATCGTTCTGCTTCTGTTCCATCACTTTCAAACCTAGCAATTTGAATCTGGTTAAATAAATTACCAAATCCAATAACTAGTTTTCGTATGATTGCGTTATATTGAATTGCTGCCATTACACATGACTTCCAAATGGATTTGATTCACTAAAATTGACAACAGTATTTGCTTCATTTTGAATAACTTTATTATCATATACTTCACGATATTGTTGATCTAATATTGGATCATAATTGACTAATCTATAATGTGCTTTTGTGGTGTCACCGATAATATCAAACCCGTTAGTGAATTCTCCAAAAATATTTGATACTTGCAATATTCCGGTATTATCAAATTCTTGTGATATTGTCCACGAAGTCACAACTGCTCTCGATGTGGCATTAGCAACATCAGTTCCTTGATATACCACTTCTCTAAACAAGTAATCACCGTAACCTGAAGATACATCCATTAAGAATGTCAATGTGTATGCATCGCCAGCAACAACGTCAATATCTGGTATACCAGTATCGATGAGTTCTTGTGAATATTTGAAGTTCTCTAATGATAATTCATAGAAATATGGATTTTTTCTTCCTAATATGAAGTTATCTTTGTTTGCGTTTACAAATTTAATTTCAAACAAATCACCTTGACCGCCACTAAATGGAATGTATATTAAATCACCTTCTCTTGGTCGTTCATACAAACCTTGTGGTAACATTTGAGAGAATGTTCTTTTTGACAAAATAACATTGCTGACGTTTCTAATCTCTAAACCAAATTTAGAAAAAAACTCTTGTTCACCTAAGTCGCCAGTTGGATTAGACAAGTATAACTCTAATGGCCATGCATTTTTGAATTTCTTTAATGGGTCATCACCAAACAACAAATCTCTTGCTGCTTCATTTTCCAATGGAATATAGTACCCATCAAATCCATATTGTTTAATGGACTCAACCATCAAATCTTCAATAAGATTTTGCTCTGGTCTATTCTTATAGAAATTAAAATAGGTACTTGTTGGCATATTAATTCAAATAAAAATCAACAGGAATTTCATACTTACTTTGCATTTCTTCTTCTAAGTCTTTAATTTCTGCCTCTGCTTCATCAAAGATTTTTTGACCATTCAATACGACACCACCTGGCAATTGAATGTCACCAAACTTTTTAAGATTGCTTCCCCACTGTGATTTGATTTTTGATGTTGCGTATTCTTTTAACCAACGATCATTCCATACATTATTATATTGTTCTGGATCAACAATAGCAAAACATTCTAAAATGGCAACAGTACCTAATGGTGCAGCAGCACTTCCCCAATTCCAATCTACGAATAATTTTCTCTGATGTCTTGAATATCGAATAGGAACCTCACCAGTGAACATGATTTCTAATGAACGCAAGTGTTGCTGTGTCATTGTATAATTGATGTATGACGCAGATGTGAAGTCGTACAACTCATTTAAACGTAATTGATATCTCAAGTCAAACATATTAACAGTTGCTTGAGAATCTCTGATAGGGAATATTCGAGTGACACCAATAATCTCAATTTGATTGTTACCAGTGTCAATAGTTACGGCAGGATCGAGATTGATATACCGATTGTCTAAATCTGTTTGATCTAGTCTTTTGATGTAGTATACTTTTTGAGTGCCATCAAAATGATAGTCTTGATAGAACTGTAAAGAATCATCTACACGATCTTCAACTTGGTCATCATCAACGTTGATGTCGATAACAGGAAAACCTAATCTTCTTAGGCAGTATTCCTTAAATGATTGTCTATTTGTAATTGCCGGCATAACATTCTCCTATGATGGTATATTTATGCCTTACTTGATTTTTTGTTTTAACTCATCAAGTTGATCTTGTAGATTTTCGTTTTCTTGTTTTAATTCTTTGATTGCTGCAAATGCCAAAGCAACTAATTTTTCATAGTCAACAGCAAGAAGTTTATCTCCTCTTTCACGAACTGCTAATGGAAATACTTCTAAAACATCTTGAGCAATAACACCAAAATCTTCTTTTCTTACAAAATATCCATCTGCACCACCTTTAGAGTCAATATAGTCATCTGTCCATTCAAACGTCTTACCTCCAATTTTTTCCACGGCATCGAGAGCATTCTGTATATTTTGAATATTTTGTTTTAGTGATATATCTGATGAATAATAAGCAGTAATATTATTAACTGCTCTAATTTCACCACTAACTCCTGATGCAGCAGTTCCAACACCAAATGATCCCACTTGATATGATGTTGACGTACCCAATGCACTCAGACCTGAACCTGATCCAGTAAATGAGGTAGCACTCAATGTTCCAGTAGATGGAACATAAGTTAATTTGGTACTTGATGTATTTGCTACAGTAAGAGCACCAGTTGTCACGATTCCCAATAATGGATAATGTGCTGTTGCAGTAGTTGTATCATCGGTAATGCTAACTAAATTTGAGGTAACAACCGAATTTACATAAGCATTTGTAGATGCGGCATTAGCAGTAATTCTAGTATTGATTACTGAGTTTGCGGATGTAGCGTTTGCTGTAACAATAGCATTCACATAGGCATTTGTAGATGCAGCATTTGCTGTAATTAAACTAAAAACATAAGTATTGGTGCTTGCCGCATTTGCTGTAATATATCCATTAATTGTAGCAACGTTAGCAGTAATTACAGAATTCACATAAGCATTTGTAGATGCAGCATTTGCTGTAATTAACGAATATGTTGTTGTATCTGATAGTGGAGTAAAACCTAAAGCAGTAGTTACGTTTGCACTTGATAGTGTGACTGCACCAGTCATTCCATTAAATGATGTTACAGGTGTTTGATTGCTAATTGTTGTTATTCTACCATAAGAATCAACTTGCAATGATGGGTACGAATATGTTCCTGCCGCCAATCCTGAAATGGCCGCAAGATCCATTGTTATTGTACCTGTAGTGGCACTTTGAGTCAATCTGGTAGTATTGTTTACTGTTATTGATGCAACATTTCCTTGAGATGTATAATAAAGTCCAACGGTGTTTGCAGTATATGTTGTAACCTCAATTACATCACCAGACTGTGGCGCAGTAGTAAATGTTATTGTAGAACCAGACAAACTATACTGATCTTTATTCTGATATGCACCATTAATGTACAACTGTGTTAGATTTTTTGTTGTTGGTGTTACACTTAATGTGACTGTTGATCCACCACTTGATGTAAATGTATCAAGTGAAGAAATAATTACATTATTTGCTTTATCAAATGCTGCTTGTGCCGTCAGATTAGCACTATTTGCTTTTGTAAATGCACTATTAGCATACGATGCCGTAATGGTAATATCTGTAGCACCAGTATTTGCTTTAGTGTATGCGGCATTGGCATGTGCATAGATATCAAATCCATTTACTGTTGCAGAGTATGCATTCAAGTTAGCATACAACGTTGCCGTGTTTGCAGCAGTTGCAGAACCTGCAGGCAATGTATTACCTGATGGGTCTTGTGTTAATCCTCTAAACAACAAGAAATTATTTGTCCCTGCCTGTCTTACTAAACCATGGTATGTTACTGTTGTTCCTGTATTCGCAACACCATAAAAACCAATATCTAATGAATCACTAACTATATTATTAGATGCGAGTTTAATCAGCGAATCTACAGTAGAAACAGTTGTTGTATTGACTGTGGTAGTTGTACCATTAATTACTAAGTTACCAGTAATACTAACATCACCGGAAATAAGTCCACCACTCTTAGAATAGAATGTGTTGTTTGCATATGCTGATGTACCATTGGCAGCAGTATATGCCGAGTTAGCATACGAACCAGCAATCGTTATATTGGTTGCATTCGTATTAGCACTAGTGTATGCTGAATTAGAATATGACTGTGCTAAGTTTGCTGCGGTATAAGCACTGTTAGCATATGATGCCGTAATAGTATTATTGTTAGCACCCGTGTTTGCTTTAGTATAAGCAGAATTGGCATAAGAAGCAACAATAGTGATATCAATTGCATTGGTATTCGCAGATGTATATGCGGAGTTGGCATACGATTGTGCTAAATTGGCTGCCGTGTATGCAGAGTTTGCATAAGTACCAGAACCAGTATTTGCTTTATCGAATGCTGCCTGTGCAGTATTATTTCCTGTATTTGCTTGTGTATATGCACTATTTGCGTATGAAGCAGTTATTGTTATATTGGTATTCTGTGTAGTATTAACTCCAACGGCACCGTTTGCAGTATCAAATGCTGCTTGTGCTGTTAGATTAGCACTGTTCGCCTGTGTGTATGCAGAGTTAGCATAAGATGCTGCAATAGTAATATTAGTATTTTGTGTAGTATTAACTCCAACGGCACCATTAGCAGTTGTATACGCACTATTTGCATATGATGCTGCTATAGTGATATCAGTTGCATTTGTATTTGATTTTGTATATGCAGAGTTGGCATAAGAAGCAACAATAGTGATATCTGTTGCATTAGTATTTGACTTATCAAATGCAGATTGCGCTCTTGTATTTCCTGTATTTGCTTGAGCATACGCAGAGTTAGCATAAGAAGCAACAATAGTAACATTTGTTGCGTTGGTGTTTGATTTATCAAACGATGATTGTGCAGTTAAGTTGGCACTGTTCGCCTGTGTATATGCCGAGTTCGCATATGATGCAGTAATAGTAATATCAGTGGCATTAGTGTTCGACTTTGTAAATGCACTATTTGAATACGATTGTGCTAAATTGGCCGCAGTATAAGCACTATTGGCATATGATGCTACGATTACAATATCTGTTGCATCAGTATTTGCTTTAGTATATGCAGAATTGGCATAAGAAGCAACAATAGTGATATCAGTGGCATTTGTATTTGATTTTGTATAAGCACTATTGGCATATGATTGTGCTAAGTTGGCGGCAATATAAGCACTGTTTGCATATGAACTAGCAATCGTTGCATTAGTTGCATTTGTATTTGCAGATGTATATGCTGAGTTAGCATATGACTGTGCTAGATTGGCCGCTGTGTATGCTGAGTTAGCATATGATGCGGTAATAGTATTATTGTCAGCATTTGTGTTTGCAGTATTGTATGCTGCCTGACCAGTTGCACTTGCACTGTTTGCTTCACTATATGCAGAGTTGGCATACGAACCAACAATAGTAATATTTGTATTTTGATTTAAATTAACTGCCGCATTATTATTTGCAGTAGCATATGCAGAACTTGAATATGCACCTAATTCTATACCATTAATGGTTGCTGAGTTTGCGATAAGAGCATTCGTTTGGAATGTTCCCATCGTAATACCTTTACTATCTGTATTACCACCAATATTAGTAGAAGTATTATACCATGTCAAATACCCAGTTGAATTTTCTCTTACTAGAATTGCTTGATGGTCAGCAGTATCGTAGTAATGAAACGCAATACCAATGTTTAGCCCATCATTGGTAGTTAGTGGTGCGAATGTATTTGACGTATGCAAACTAAACATCGCATTTGATAATGTCAAACTATTAGTGTAACTTGTAGTTGTATAACCTTGAACGATTAAGTTACCTGTAACAGTTAAACTGTTGTTACCTGAGATAGTAACTGGACCAGATATTGTTCCACCAGAAGAACTGAATTTTGTATTAGAATTATCAAATGCTGCTTGTGCTGTTAAGTTGGCACTATTTGCTTTAGTGTATGCACTATTGGCATACGATGCCGTTATGGTAATATCAGTTGCATTTGTATTTGATTCATTATATGCTGAATTAGCATAAGAACCTGCAATTGTTATGTCAGTTGCATTTGTATTCGATTTCGTAAATGCGGAGTTGGCATATGATTGCGCCAAGTTTGCGGCACTATATGCAGAGTTAGCATAAGAACCCGCAATCGTTGAATTATCAGAATCAGTATTTGCTTTATCAAATGCTGCTTGTGCTGTTAAGTTGGCACTATTTGCTTTAGTGTATGCACTATTGGCATACGATGCCGTAATAGTAATATCAGTAGCGTTGGTGTTTGATTTACTAAATGCACTGTTTGCATATGAAGCAACAATAGTAATATCATCGGCATTTGTATTTGCTTTGGTGTATGCCGAGTTTGCATAAGAACCTGCAATACTAGTATTGGTAGAATCTGTATTTGCTTTATCGAATGCCGCTTGTGCTATTATATTTCCTGTATTTGCTTGGGTGTACGCACTATTGGCGTATGAAGCAACAATAGTAATATCATTGGCATTTGTATTTGATTTATCAAACGATGCGTGAGCAGTAGTATTTCCTGTATTTGCTTGGGTGAATGCTGAGTTTGCATAAGAAGCAACTATTACAATATTATCTGAATTGGTATTCGATTTAGTGAATGCACTGTTTGCATACGATTGTGCCAAATTTGCTTCACTATACGCAGAGTTTGCATAAGATGCAGTTATCGTATTATTGTCAGCATTTGTGTTGGAACTAGCATATGCCGAGTTAGCATATGAAGCAGTTATTGTTATATCTGTAGCATTAGTGTTGGATTTATCAAATCCAGATTGTGCAGTTAAGTTGGCACTATTTGCTTCAGTATATGCTGAATTTGCATAGGATGCTACAATTATTATATTGTTTGCGCCTGTATTTGCTGTATCGAATGCACCATTTGCTGTATCTCTTGCAGTTTGATCTACTGTACCATTACCTAATGTATTGGCATAGTCAAACGCTGCCTGTGCAGTTATATTTGCGGTGTTTGCTTGAGTAAATGCAGAGTTAGCATAAGAAGCAACTATTACTATGTTATTAGCATCTGTATTTGCTGTATCAAATGCACCATTTGCTGTATCTCTTGCTGTTTGGTCAATAGTACCTGCACCAATTGTGTTTGCATAATCAAACGCTGCCTGTGCAGTTATATTTGCGGTGTTTGCTCTGTCTAGAATTCTGATGTTAGAATCATATACTGCATCACCGTATATTGAACCGTTTGCACCAATACCACCATGAACAACTAATGCACCACTTGAATTACTTGTTGATGCTGTTTTTGTTTTGACTACTAAACCTTCATGTAGCACAAATCGAGCAACTTCATTATCTGTATCTGAACCTTGGACGAATACAATATCACCAATTTGATTGCCACCAGAACCAGAACCTGATGTTCCAAAGAAAACGTTACCACCAAAATTCTGAGATGCATTACCTTGCATCAACAGATAACCATCATTTGGATTAACAAAATGCCATGAATTGTAATTACTATTGACATACGTGGAACCAGCAATACCCATGTCTAGGTAATTGATTTCATCGGTTCCATTATCAGCAGTTACAACAAAATCCGCTGTACCGTTAGCATTAATATTTTGTTGATTAACTTGTGAGTATAATTCTGTATTGCCTGTAAATTGAGCAACAAGATTTGGAAGAATGGTGTATGCACCTGTACCTACAACAATAGTATTTTGCACATTGGCATGACCAAGTATATCTATATTACCATAGAGTGTTCCACCGTTTGCACTAAAACGTGTATTGGAATGATTGAATGCACCTTGTGCAGTATTACTTGTTGCACCGTCACCAATTGTAATAGTTTTACCTGATCCAGAAACACTAATACCAAATGCAGAATTAATACTTAATATATCTGTATTTGATGTTGCAAATAATAATGTTGAATCTACATTGATTGTATTGAATGAGTCCGTTGAACTAATATATCCAATTGACTCATCGGCCGCCTTGTAATATAATCGTCCATCATCATAGTTTAGTGCCGGTTCACCATATTGTAGGTCAACCGGTACATTCCCTGATACTCCAGATTTTTTTAGTTGGATCTTTGTGTTCGACATTTATTAGAAACTTCCGCCGTCCTCTAACGTTGCTAATTGCTTAGTTTCCTCTTGTTGCACAGATTGTTTAATCGGTGCTTCTACCGGTATACTTTGCGCCTTTTTGGTTTTACGTTTAGTCGGAGTGGAAATTTCTTCTATATTTGAACTTAAATTTTCAACAATTTTTGATAAGTTTTCTACTTGTGCAGATAAATCATTATTATTACCAGTTAATGCATTAATATTCTGATTTAGAGTAAGAATAGTTTCATTCAATGAATTAATAATTGTTTCTTTATTACTTAACTCTGCTTGTGCCTGAATTAACTGATTTCTGAAAGTATTCAAATGCGATACTTGATCTTTTAATTTTTCCATTTCGGAAATTGATCTTGCACCTTCACTTGCTTTGCTTTGCAAATCGTTTACTCTAGCCTTCAATGTATTAATTTCATCTACTTTTTTTCTTTGCTCATCCGCTCGTGCGTCATTAACTTGCTTTTTTAAATTTTCAATTTCATTTATTTTTTGTTGTAATTCTTGTCCTACGGCATCCATTCCTTCTTGTTTTGCTGATTCGTTTTGTTCACTTAAAAGTTTATTGGCATTTGTTAAATCCAAAACAATTTCTTCGTATGTTTTTAGATTTGCCTGCAATGAAACATTTTTTAAAGAAGTTTCATTTAATTGATTTTTTAAAATTTCGACATAATGACCTACATATTTTTCTTGACTCATATCAATTCTCCTATTAATAAACAATTACATAGTATATAGACAACGAATTTTGCACTACTTTTTACGCAAAACTAGCACCGGCTAACTTAATAACCGGTGCTTTTTTTACTTACTACTTACAATTAGAATGAACCACCATCTAACACATATGAGTATCTAACTTCTTTGGTGCTTGCATTGTAGAATGCGATACCATCATATGTTGCATCTTGTGCTGCTGTATATCTAATTGGATCAATATACAATCCAGCATATAGAGGATTCAATGCATTACCAGATGCATTAATAGCAATAGAGTAACCAACTTGAGACTGTTGACCAGCAAAGGCACCAATTGCTACAGAGTATTCACCTTGACCAGTTGTTGTTCCTCTACCAGCATAGTGACCTAATGCAACTGCATGATTACTTTGGTTATTTGCACCAGCATAACGACCAATTGCGATAGAGTCATTACCTTGATTTGTTTCAGCAGCAGAACGACCCAAAGCAATTGCACTGTATCCTTGTGTTATTTTGCCTGCTTCTTCACCAATAGCAATTGAAGCATATGATTGAGTGTCATTACCAGCATAAGAACCAATTGCAATACCGTGTTGTCCTTGACTTGTGGCACCAGCATATTCACCAACTGCAACACGTCCTGGGTTATTATTAGTTACATCAACATTCTGACCAATAACAACACTGTTTGCTGAGTCAGCAATTTGTGTACCACGTGCCGTATACAGATGGCCATCAGCACCACTAACTGTCCAACTGAAAGAACCATTTGCGATTCTATCTGGACGTAAATCTGCCATAGTACCAAATGTTACTTCTTTTGTTGCAACATTATAGAATACGACATTACTTGTTTCACCATAATTCAACGAATCAACATACAATCCACCGGATGTAGTGTCAGAGATTACTGTACCGTTGGCAAGTGTAATACCACCATTGTCGATTGCAACATCAGTAGAAACGAGTTCTTTAGTTGTTGTATTGTATGCAGTAACGTAACCACCAACTGCATTGTTAGCACGAATTGGGTCTACATAGAAACCTGCTTCGGAAGGATTTAATTCAACACCAGAACCATTGATTGCAATACTATGTGCTGCTTGTGAACTATAACCAGCAAGAGCACCAATTGCAACTGAATTAGCACCTTGTGATGTGTTATCACCATAACCTGCACGATAACCAACTGCGACTGCTCTAGTACCTTGAGTATACTTACCAGCAAGATTACCAACTGCGGTTGCGTTAGTTTGTTGACTTACTTGACCAGCGGAGTGACCAACAGCAGTTGCACCTTGTTGTTGAGTTTGTTCACCAGCATGTACACCAACTGCAACAGAGAGTGAACCTTGCGATGCATTACCAGCACCATGACCAACTGCAACAGAGCCACTACCTTGCGATGTTTGTCCTGCCGCACTACCAATCGATACTGTGTTATTACCAGTGGTACCTGCATCTAAACCAAAGTATACAGCATTATAACTATTGTCGCCTAATGTAGCACCATATTGCAGTGTTACGTCAGTTTGATGTGTGAATGAACTAGATGTAATTGTGAAGTTGTTAGAACCATTTGATTTGAATTCTAAGTTACCATTGCCACTGCTATACATTCCAGTGTCTTGTGAGCTATCTTGGTAGAATCCATATCCACCAGTTGTATCAACACTTTCGCCTGCTAAGAATCTAGTTGACTGTACATTTTGCGAAACTAGATTAGCGTGTAATGTCGATACTTTGAAACTTGCATCTGTTGGATCGATTACAAAGGTTGTATCTGGATCTTCTTTTGTGTAATTATCAAACAAGTAGTAGTCTTTACCACTGTCACCAGCATGACGGAACAAACCAGTGTAGGTAATTCCTGTACCGTTGTTTGATTGTCCGTAGAAACCAATATCAACAACATCAGAAAGAACATTGTTGTTTGCTAATTTGATTAACGAATTTTGTGAAACGATTGTCTCTACATCAGTGTAAGCAATATTACCTGTAACATTCAAGTTACCAGAGATATTCAATACACCATCAATTGTTTGATTTGCAGTTGTGTTTGCAAGAATAACTCTTGTGTTATCTAGACCAATGTAAACTGTTTCTGTATTAGCATCAACATATGTTTTAATACCAAAGTTGTTGTTTGCAGAGAATGTTAGTGTAGTTCCACCAGCAACTGTGTTACTATGAGTACCATCAGAGATATTAAATGATGTTGCGATTGCTTGTGTATATACGTTAGTTACTTTACCGTGTTGATCAACAGTAATAACTGGAACTGCTGTAGTGCTACCGTATGTACCATTTGATAGATTAGCAAGGTTAGACCATGCACCGATCTCTAGTGTGCTGGCACCATCATTGGTACCAATAAACAGAGTATTCGATAAGTACGAATATGCTAATTCACCTGCCTTTATTGTTCCGTCGGTTGGCTTGGTATTAGCCGAACTTCTTTTGATAAGAATTTGTGTATTAGATGCCATGTTTTTAATCCTTTATTATTATTGTTATTCGATTTTGAATTTACTACGTGTTCATTTCTCTATTTATAATTATGAAAACTCACCACCATCAATTGTTGCAACTACTTGTGAAGGTCTTGTTACTGTCAATGTGCCTGACATGGTATCTCCAGATTTTGCTACTTTATTATTTGCTGTATTGAATGCTGCTTGAGCAATAATTCCTATTGTATTTGCATAGTTAAATGCTGCTTGTGCTGTAATTCCTACTGTATTTCCATAATTAAATGATGCTTGAGCAAGAATATATCCTGAATTTGCTTTATTAAATGCACTATTGGCAGTAAGACTTCCTGTATTTGCTTTTTGAAATGATGCGTTTGCTGCATTTCTTGCTGTTTGGTCAATAGTACCTGCACCAATTGTGTTTGCATAGTTATATGAAGATTGACCAATAATTAATGCTGTGTTTGCGGTATCTCTTGCGTATTGATCCGGACCACCACCTCCACCAGCACTTATTGTGTTTGCATAATCATATGATGCCTGTGCAAGAATCAACGCTGCATTTGCTTGTTCGTATGCGTTATTTGCTTCTTGATATATGTTGTTGATTTGATTGATGATGGTTTGTGACACGCCGGTGGCGTTTCCTACCCGAACTCCTACATAACCTGATTGGCGAACTGTAATACTACCAATTGTTGGCATTTTTTAGTCCTTTTTTTATTATTCTTAGACTTAGATAAATTTTTAATTTATTTCTCTATTTATAAAAATTATCTTGTAACTTGAGGTGCTAAATTTACAATTCCTTCTAGAACACGGAATGTATTATTTGCACCATCATCGGTCGAAATTATTTTCAGATCATATACATATCGACCTGGATAAATGTTTGCAGTTGTTGGTGCATCTAATGACAATGTAATTACACCATTTGCTGCATCGGATGCAAATGCATAAAATGATGCGGTCACATTAGATGTATAATATGATTTTTTTATTTGACTAGAAATATTAAAGTTGTAGAGGTTATATGACAAACCAACCACATCATTGATAGTGATTGTTGTTGCAAATGATGCACCTTGCTCTACATATAATTCTTGATATCCGGCACTAATTTTAATTCTCCTAGAATTTCATAGTATTTAGTTTTGATTGTCTGTCTGACTATTATCGTTTTGCTCTGCTATAACCTCAATCCATCGTTCTTGTGATTGGCTCCAACTCCAATCACCTTCTGGTTGTATATCACGAATAACCCACCCTGGTGGATACCACCAAACAACTTCTTTTCCTTCAGGGCAGTCGGGTTGATCTGGAACTTCAATCCATCCATCTGACTCATCAGTTTGAATTTGTGGTATTGAACCATTTTTAGAATAAAGCATATATCACCTATTGAGTTGGGAAAGGTGCGATTGGTACAGTAGTAACATCTCTTGCAACATTTCGTGTGATGCGAAGTTCATCAATGTATCCGGGAAAATAAGAGGCAGCTCTATTGCCAGCACCAATATATAATGGGAATCCAGAAGCCGTAGCTGCACCGATTGCACCGCTCCCTCCAGCATCAACGCCATTAATATACATAGTTACAACACCTGCATTTTTTACAGCAGCAATATAGTACCAAGTTCCTACTGTTAAAGTTGAAGTGGTAGTAAGAGTTGCGCCGCCTGTATTATAAAATTGTAAAGCACCAGTGGCGGCTTGAACTCGAAATTCAAATCCTGCAGCACCAGTTCCTCTAGTACCTATAATTGCCATTCCACCACTGGCTGCAATTGAAGTTAAGTAAACCCAACATTCAACTGTGAATGCCGATAGTTGAGATATGTCTGTATCAAATGGTGTTCTATATAGATAACTTAACTGACTACCACCATCAAAATATATTGCGCTTCCACCAAATTGAGACTGAGTTGTGCTTGATTGTGCAGTACCAGTAGTTATAAAATTATTTCTAGAAGTAGCATCATAGATACCAAAGTTAGTAAAATTGAGTAGTAATGATGGACTATTAGATGTTGTTGGTGGTAATGTAGGAACATTAATGGTTGATCCATTGATATCCGTTTGACCTTTTATATATTCAAATCCTGCTATAAATCCATTGAAAAAATTGGCAGAAGTTCTGTCTGCACCAATAACCAGTGTATTCGTTTGATTAAAATCGGTAGAAGATGTAGAGCTTCCAGATATATTACCATTTACATACAGAGCAACTGCACCAGTAGTATCCCGACGCACCGAGACATATGTCCATACTCCAGAAGGTATTGTTATTGTTGATGTAAGAAGTGTTGTGCCAGTATCAATAAAAACCAATTGATTTGAAGCATTTATTTGGAATGTCCATCCAACACCTGATGCTCCTTTACCTGCAATAGCATGAACAACACCAGCTACCGATCTATATACCCAACAACTGATTGCATAACTCCCAGTCCCGAATTGCAATGGTACGGCATTAGAAACGGTTAAATAATCTGAAGTTGCACTGGCAAAATATCCACTACCACCAACTAAACTAGTGCTATAATCACTTGTTGGTGCAAATGGAGAGAAGGCTTGAACATATGCAGTTGTACCTGTTATTGTAAATGTTTTTGCTGTTGTTGCAGTATTTAAATCAGAAAAGTTATTTCCCGAAGCAAATAATAGTGTTTGATTTGTTGTTGATGTTGAAAGTGGTAATATTGTTGGAGTAAAAGCAACACTATATTTAGCTGTTCCCGACAACACGCTAAAATTAGAAATATAACCGGTATATAAACTAGTAGTACCGCTATTCCATTGACCAAAAGCAACTGTGCTTGTGGTTTGATTTCTATTTGTTAATGTTGTTGTTCCTGTTAATGTTTGCAAAGTACCATTTATAAAAATAGAAATTGCATTTGCATTAACTGAAATAGCAATATGTGACCATTGATTTAGTGATACTGTTCCATTAGTTATTGCTGTTTTTGCTGCTCCATCATACCAATAAAAAGCAACGGCACCTGAAGCTAATGTACCAAAACTCCAAGCATTTGTTGCTCCTGTAGGCTGCATATCTCCAATAATAGCAGGAACATTACCTGAAGATATCGCAGCAACAGTTGGATGTATCCACCCCTCTATAGTAAACGTTGTAGTCGTGGTAGTAATAACCGCAGCACTACTAACAGCATAGTTTCCACTACCACCAAAGTAATTACTCCACCCGGTCGGACTGAACGGTGTAAATGTTCCTTGCGTTGCACTACCGTTTCGAGTAACTAAGTAATTATTACTTGAAGAATCTTGAAATGTATTGTTTGTTACGCCGGTAGTTGTTGATGCATTCAACAACAACATAACCAAATTAAAATAGGCGTCTTTTACTTTTGCGGCGCCGGCTAACAACAAATTAATAATTGCGGACATCAGGTTATTCCTGTTCCAGAAATTAACCACGTTGTAGAAGTCAGTTTAACAGCAGTTGCCATGCCATATTGAGCCAGCGTTCTATTGCCTGTTGCACCAGTTCCTCCTAAATACATCGTATCATTTGCAATTGAAATAGTTATCACACTAGTTGCCATATTAACAAACGACAATGTTGTACCAAGAGCATACGCTACAGTTGCATTGTTGGCAATCGTATACGTTCTTAGTGTATCTCCTAATGGATGATAGATAATTTTACCCGAATCGGATAATACAGTCGTATATGCAGCAGATTGACTATTGAGTGGTGCGTTTAAATACCCAATTGAGTTTACGCCATCAACTGTCATAGATGACACATTGACGTTGGCTGCCGCAGTTAATCTTCCTTGTGCATCAACAGTAATGTTTGGAATTATGGCTGTGTTGCCATATACTCCTGCTGTAACCGCAGTATTTGCTAATACTGATCCTGAGATTTTGGTTGTCATTGTCTACTTTCTTTGAACATATCTATTATTTTAATAGTCATATTAACCTATAAGTGCCTTAATTTCATCTTCAGTTAAGCCAAGTTTAGCCAGTTTAGCTATTGCTGATTCTTTAACTGTTGCTTGTGCTTCTTGTTTAGCAGTTTCTTCTGCAATCATTTCTGCAAGTTTAACTTTTGCTTGTGCCATGTCGTAGACTACTTCTTGTTCATTGGAGTCATATGCAACATCACCACGAATAGTTACAATAGGTAAATTAAGTGCAAAAATAGCGTCATGTAAAGTAATCATCATGCAATCTCCATCAAAATAATTGTTGAAATGGAATTGACACCATAAGTAAAGTAAATCGGATAACTTGTTCCTGCTGTAGCTGATCTAGCTAGTTGTACAGTATAAGTTGTTGCGCTTGTTGTTGAAGGATAATCTAAATAAATAATATTAGTTCTATAACCAATACCTACAATAGCATTTACACTATCCATAAGTGCTCTTTGGTCATCAAAGATAAGTGTTGAATTTCTTGTAATGCCCAACGCACCCATGGTGGCATTGTCCGCGCCCCCAAACATTTGACCACTCACCATTATTAAAATTTTGCTGGTAGAAAATAATGGCGTAATAGAAAGTGATAATGGAGTATTTACATAAGTAGCACTGGTTGTTGAAATTTGAGTTTTAGTATTACTAGTTACAACTTGCAGTGCTACACCACCACTATTTTGTGATGTGGCATTGTTAAATGTAACTCCTGCACTACCATCTAAAATCATTGACATTTTAGACCTCTCAGTTGTTCTGTTGTAGTACATGTATCAACAAGTTTTGTGATATCACGTAATCTGTTTTTCTCTGCAACGATTGAAGTTGTATCTGAATTAGTTTCCAATGCACGTTGAAACAATACATCTTGTGCTGCCAATAATGGTTCACGTTCAGCACGAAGTCTGTTCTTTGTGATATTTTTTGCTTTGTTGATGTTGACTGATACTGTTTCACCACTCAGTTCCCATGCATCAAAGAAATCATTGTCTGCGTTTGGAAGAGTCGATGCATCAACGATAATAGAACCTGCTGGTGTATCTTTTGCTTTAACAGTTGCAATATCTACTTCACCTGATGGAGTACAGACAGATACACCACCGTTGTCGTTTGTAAAAATAATTACTTTCATTTTGTCCTCTTATCGAAAAATATTGACTGAAACATCGGCTACATCAACAATAGAAGCCGCCGCTGATGATCCAGTATAAATGCCTACTGATGCCGCTGTTTTGGCTGTAGCACCTGTGGTATATACACCTTGCAAAACAGTAGTGATAGTTAAGTTAGTTGCGCCAGAACTTACATTTCCAAAACAAACAGAATAGTTTGCATCTGGCATTGCATTAGTAAAGGTAATTAAATAAGTGCCAACCGCACTTCTTGTGACACTAGCCACATTAAATGAGGCACGAACAGTTATGGCGGAAGATACATAACCAAAGTTTACCCACGCTCTGCACAACGTACCAATTTGTGTTCCTGCACTATCTGTGATAGTTGGTGGTGTAAGACTCGCACCACTTTGTATTGTATCTACTACTAATGTGCCTGCCATGTTTAACCCTCACATAAAATATTGATTTGCCCAGCAGAAAAAGTCGCCGTGCCAGTAAAAGTAGTAACTTGAAGTCTATCCAAAACGCCACCAAGTGTAATAGTTGCGTTATGTACTAATGATACTCCATCTGATCTACTTGCATTTACTGTTCCCACCCAAGTATTTCCAGTTATATTTGTTAGTACAATAATCCCGCTGTTTGTACCTGTTGATAAAGTAACACTTCCGTAAAAACCAAGTTGATTTCCAGTTGACACTAATGTATTTCCACTAGAGTTAAGAATAACACCGCCGCCCACATATCCAGACGTACTGTACGAACCTGATCCAATTTGAACTCCTAGATTGCTTGCGCTTGCTGAAACGCCGCTAAACTGCACAGTAATTCTCTTAACCCAAGCAGGTATTCCAGTAAAAGTAAATGGTCCTGTTCCTGATGTAGTTGCTTGAACAGTTCTTAAAGTAATTCTCTGCATCTGCGCTCTAGCAGAGTTGCTGTCAGTTCCATAAAACTGACCGTTATATTCTATTTGTCCAACTGAAGGACTTCCTGCTAATGCTTCTGAAGTTAAAATAAGACTACTCATAAATTATCCTTTTATAAAATAACCCAGCGAGAACCAGTAGGTAATGTTATTGTTACCCCAGTATTTAGTGTGATTGGTCCAACGGACATTCCTGATTTACCGCTAGTCATAGTATAGTTTGATGTTATTGTTTGATTATTTTCATATATGACACCACCTGCAACTGATATTGCTGCATTTGCTGCTGATGTTATTCTACCTTGTGCATCAATTGTTAAACTTATAGATGTTGTAGAGTTACCATATGAACCAGCAGTAACCGCAGTGCTTGCTAATTGTGATGCAGTCATCACACCAGTAATTTGTGTATTTGCTATACTTGGTGTTACATTTGCTGCGGAGGTTAATCGTCCTTGAGCATCGACGGTTATTGCAACATGTTGTGTGGTATTACCATATGATCCTGCGCTTACCGCAGTATTTTGCAATACTGATGGTGTGACTTTTGTGGTCATTGTTTACTTCCTTTTAACATATCTATTTCATGTTTCAACTCTTTGATTGCCTCAACTAATAAAGGAACAACTCTATCATACTGAATAGTCAAGTATTTATCGTCTATTGGTGCTGTTACAATTACTTCAGGTAACACTTTTTTGACTTCTTGTGCTGACAAACCAACTTCACGGTTTACTTTATAGCCAAGTTCTTGTGCTGTTTTGTTTGCTTCGTAGTAGAAACCATTTAAATCCATCACCTTACTTAGTGCATTCTCAATGCTACCTAATTTAGTTTTTAATTTATCATCAGAATAACCAGCAGTAATTTTACCCGTTGCACGAATCTCACCAATAGATGCAGATGCGGCAGTTCCAGCGCCAATTGAGAAGAATTGAACATTACTTGTTGTTCCAAATCTTGTATTTGCTAATGTTCCAGAAGTAATATTACTTGCATTAGTTGTATCTGTTGTTGCTGATGTAGCAAGACCAGTAATTAAAGTTGTTGGTATTGAACCTGCTGTTAATGTACCAACACCACTTATACTAGTGTAAGAACCAGATAATCTAGCACTAGGTAATGTTCCAGAACTAATCTTGGTAGCATCTAGTGATGTAATCCAACTTGGATTTGAGTATGAAGAACTGGTGTTTGCATAATATGTGGTGAGTTTACTTGTCAATCCATCAATAGCAAGTTGAACAGTATTTGCAGTTGAAGAAATATTACTATTAACTGTGAATACTGTTGCATTTGCCCAATTATCATATGTGTATTGACCATATACCTCAGACAAAACCACATCTCCAGCAGTTGCACCACTAGTCAATCTAAATGCACCATTTGAATATTCTGTGTAATCATTTAATGTTTGTCTTATACCATTAATGAAAACTTTTAATTGGTTCAATCCCGGTGTGTATGGGGTATTGGTTGCAACGTTTGCAGAATAAAATAATGTTTGTGCTGCTGGTGCCGTTTGTGTATTACTTGAAATATTAATTAATGTACCAACGGCAGTAGTTGCACCACCACCACCACTAGAACCTAAATAGAATGAACCCGCACCATTCGTAAGAACAGCATAACCTGCTGATCCTGATCCTAATCCTCCTAACAGATTTTGAATCGCACCACTAGTTGTTGCTGATCCAGTACCACCTTGTGTTGTTGCAAGAGGATTGGTTAATGTTAATGAGTTGAATGTTGGTGATGCAGTTGTTCTTAAATCTTGTGATGTATTAACATATAAGGTACTTCCTTGACCGGAAATAATAACACCATTATTACTTGCAAATGTAATATTTCCATTTGTAGGTGTTGCGGTACCTGTTGTGCCTGTGAAACTATTTGCTGCTGCGTTTGCTCTATTGTATGCAGAGTTAGCATACGAACCAGTAATTGTTATATTGGTATTTTGATATGAATTAATACTTGAAATGGTATTAACATTAGCAGTAATTTGACTTTGCAACGAAGTTACATTTGATGATATTTGTGTTTGCAATGATGATACGTTGGCGTCAACATATAACTTCATGTTACTATTTGCAGTAGTAATTACGCTGTTTGCACTTACTGCATTTGCAGCTATTTGTGCATCAGTATATGCATTGGCACTTGTTGCATTATCCGTTACTACATAATTTACATATAACTTCATGTTACTATTTGCAGTAGTAATTACGCTGTTTGCACTTACTGCATTTGCAGCTATTTGTGCATCAGTATATAATTTTGAGTTTGTATTTGCGGTAACAATACTATCATTTAATGTATTTGCTGCTTTAGATGATGCAAGTGTACTTGACGATAATGACGATACTGAGTCACTGATTAAGTTAGCAGTTAAAATTTTTGAATATGTTGTTGCCTGATTTAAATTGTTGACATCATTTAAATCCCAATACTTGCTATCTTCATTCCAACGAATAACTGCATTCGCTGTGTTAGCACCTCTATAATTCTGAAAATATCCATTTATTCCAACAGTGGCACCTGCACTTAATGTAAATGTATCCACATTATAAACTGTCTGACCATTAATAATAAAATTTCCTGCGACACTCAAACCACCAGTACCAATTGCCATGGAATTTGCAGACATATTTGCTAAATTACCATTTAATCTAGTCGTAACAGATAATGTTGGTACACTTATACTTGAATTCGCAGAAACCACATCTGCGTACACATTTCCACTCACATCTACAGCAGTATTTGCTTTTATGATATTTGTATATGATGTACCAACAACAGATAGTGTTGCTGTATTTACCGCAGTATTTGCCTGAGTAACATTTGCATAATTTGTGCCAGTAACACTGGATGTGGCAGTATTGACTACCGAGTTCGCCTGAAGTATATTTGTATATGATGTACCAGAGACACTAGAAGTCGCTGTATTGACTGTGGCATTTGCTTGTAGTCTGTTTGTATATGTTGTCCCCACAATCGACGCTACGGCCGTATTTACTGAATTGTTTGCCTTTACATTTTCGGTATAAACAATTGGTGTTCTTGATGAAGTATTTGCTACCAAAGTATCTGTGATTGTTCTACCAACAACCGAAACTGTTGCTGTATTGACTGCCGTATTTGCTTGAAGAATATGAACTATTCCAGTTGATGTAACATTTAAATCATTACTAATTGTTACACTACCAGAAACATATAATTTATCTGCTAATCTTGTATTACCTGTTACATCTAAAGCACTTTCCAGTGCTGTGTTACCAACAACAGATAGTGTATTACTTAACGTGGTATTGCCCGTAACATACAATGTGTTTTGTAAATTGGTATTACCTGTAATTGTTACATTATTACTGACGGTCAATACGCCTTTGATATTTGCATTATTTGCAACATACAAACTCAAACCTGGTCCTTGTGCAATTAAAAGACCATTGATATTTGCTTGTCCAGAATTAGTTAAACCTAAAGTTGTATTTGTAAAATATACTTGTCTATCTACACTAAGATTATTTTGAACATATGCAGAAGATCCAGTGCCAGCAACTTGAAATGTACCTTGAAATATTGCGCCAGTTAAAACAGATAATCCTGTTGTTGGATCATTTAAGTATAATGTTCCTGTGGGTTTAATGTAGTTATTTGCAGCAAGATCATTATTCTCTTTTACTACCTGATTGGTAGTAGTAACCCAATCACCAAAAGTATTGGCATAACTTAATAAAGTAACGGTATTCGCCATTTTAACCTTTTTCTATTAATTTGAGCATCAATTGTTTGATTTCAGACATTTCGTTTCTGATGCCATCTATCTCTTGTTTCACAGTATTTATCTCATCTTTCTGAGTCTTTAACATGCGAACCTTAGAGTAATACTCATTTCTGGCCGTATCATCTGTATTCATTAATGCCATACTTTGAGTATCTCTTACAAAATTTGAATTAGTAACTTTAACTAGAGACATATTAAATTCCTGTTCCTGAAGGCAATGCTAATGCTCGAATGTCACTTAAAAACGGAACATTCGTATTATCATTTGTTGCCATTACAACTTTAATTGCAAATTGACTGAATATTGTGTATGTTGTTCCATTATTGCTTGTGTATGATATAAAATTGTCTGCTTGACCTGAGCCATATACACCGGGAGCACATTCAAATTCAATTAAATCTGTTCTTGATGTTGAGTATACGGTTTGATTTCCCATTTGTGTCATTAATTGCCAATTACCTTCTTCAAGTTGTTGACTATCATTTCTATTCAATATTTTGTAATAAACAAAAATATTTGTTCCTAATGGTTTATATGCAGTATAGAATACTCTTAAATCGCCAGAATCATTTGCTGGAGTTAAAACAACTTTCTTCGTAAAATATTTCGCAAATGAATTACCACCAGTTGATGATGTTTCTCCATGAATAGTTGCAACTGCCGGTATTGTCGCATTTGGATCATATAAACTAATTGTCGGTGTTGTTATGTAACCAGAACCGGGATATACTGTATATACATCTGTTATTGTTCCGGATGAATTTGCGGTTAATCCAAAAATCGCAGCATCGGATCCAATATCTGGATTACTCACAATAACCTGTGTATTTGCAATATTATATCCTAAACCACCATCACTAATAGAAATTACATTATTTCCTATCCCCATATTGTTGATTACATATTGAATATTATATAAGGTAATACCATCATCAGAAACAATTGGACTGACGTTGGGGTCGTTAGATGATAGAGTTGCATATAGAGTAAACGCTGCGTCTCTATTTTTTAATAAAATTCGTTCTCCCAAACCATCATCCAAATATATGTTATCGGATGTTGGTGTTCCATATTGACCTGGATGAACTGACTGTATGCTATCTAAATTGTTACCGTTCTTTATAACCGCCTGATATGAATAGTCAACGTTTGTTTCTGTTGGCAAATACTGCGTAGTTGATATGTTCAACGCATCCATAACAAGTTCTCTACTATAATTTCCATATAAATTCGATACACTATTTGCATCTAGTCTATGTTGAATATCATCAGTACCTAATTTTCTAAATGGTAAATTTCTAGGCACAACAAATGGAATAGTTGATGACACATTTGTGTTGAACACACATCTATCAATAACAAACATCATTTGTTTTGTCTGATCTGCTGTCCAAGTAATTCCATTTTGTGATTCAAATAATGCACCAACATAAGGTGTACCATTAATTTTTGTAGTATCTGTAGGATTAGCATCTGTGGGTAATGCTTTTGCTGTTGAGGGTTTTGCTATAGCATTTTGTTGAGCAAAATAAACTTGATAATCAGCTGAACTGGAATGCAACATGATTGCATATAAAACGCCAGACTCTACATATACGGGTGCCTCAAACATAAATTCGGTATATGTTGCTGAATCTAAATAATGCGGATTTCTTGATACAACAACCTGACTTGAATTTAACATCACTTTAGAATGATCTAGTGTTACTCCGTTTGGGTACCCATTAAGTGTTCCTAATAATGATAATTGAATAGGAATATCGGTTGCCGGCTTTGAATAGAAGAATATTTTAACCGAACTTAAAAATAAACCATTTGGATAGTTATCTTTATCAATAATAAATGTTTGTGCAATTGGATCAACTTTAAAATATGTTGTGACTGAACTCAGCAAGTGTCTTGGTGTTTGATTTACTTGGGTAAATGTTGTTCCTGATGCATCAACTGACGGTCCAAAATTTAATTTTTGTGATACTGTTGAAAGTCCTGATGCAGTAAATGTTGCCTCACTATATGTAGTTGCTGATGCTGGATCATTCGGTACTGTTCTATTATCTATACGAAATACTCTTTGTCCGGTTTGAAATGTAGCTAGCGGAACATTAAAAATACCAACAAAATTACCAGATTCGTCGGTTGATAATGTAGCTGGTCTTCCAGACGATATTGCTCTAGAAATATTTGTAGCATTTCCGATAATTGAATATTTAGAACTTATCATTCCTTCTTGCTCATTTTGTCCCAAAGAAATACTAACCGGCGTATCTAACTGTGCAAGTTTTGTTGTACCGTCATATGAAACTATGTTTGCAGTATATGTGTACAAACTCGATAATGTTATTGCTGGATTTGCCATTTATTTTCCTAAAATGTTCAATTAATTATTTATTGCTTTTTTTTATACAAAGAATTCCATGTTTTCTCTGCATACTCTTTACTCACAAATAGTCCAGTTATCATCATTGCGGTTAACCAAGGTATGCTATTTGGTATAGACCATTTATTATATTTTTTACCCATCAGCATATTGGTACCATTACTAAATGACCATTGTACATATTTTGATAGTATATTATTTTGTCTCATCATAGGAATAAGAATATTTGATCCTATAATATGATAACCTCTATGAAAACGTTCGCCTATCCAACTTTTATCTAATTTATTGGTCGCCCATGCATTAATTCTTGCATATTTCATAAGCGACATATTTCCACTATTAGTCATTGCAGTTGCAACGACACAGCAACTACTTTTCTTTTTTGGTGGAACATACGTTGCACCATAAGTGAAACTATAAATGTACTTTGATGTAATATTGATAGTTGTTCCTGTGTAATACTCATTATTTGCAGATGCATTTGAGTCTAACTGTACAGCAGTCACACCTTCAAACCATGCGCCACCTAAAGGCATCACTAATTCCGTTTTAACATTTGATCGGGTTAATCCTGGTGGATTTAATGATGTCCACACAATATTACCTTTTGAATTTGCAACCGTTACTGCAACTGCTGCACCACCAGAACTATTAGTTGCTGAAATCGATAGGTTGGCTGTTCCTTCCGGAAGAGATACTGTGTTTGTTGTTGTTGTTGTCCAACTTGAAACATTTACTATAGGTCTTCCGTTCGCCTTTATGACAGCGCCAGTATGTGCGGATGATGTAAATGTATACGTATCTGCTGGTATATTTTCTATAATAAATGATGCATTGTATGTTGATGAATTATTTGGTGTACCCCAAACACCATATTGATTTAAGAACGAACAATATGTACTGTATGTTGGAGTCTTGTACATTGATTGAGCAACAGTATTTCCTGATATTGTAAAACTACCACCCGCGGCAGTAATATTTCCAGACCTACTCAATGAAATAATTGCATCGTTTAAAGTTTTACCACTTGCTGCTTTTGAATCAGAAGCATAATTAATATAATTACCATTTGAATCAAAGTGTGCATTTCTCAATGTAGTAGTTGCAACTGTTGCGGGTAAACCAATAAACGTTCCCATATACAATCTTACTTTTGTCGATTGGCCTGTTACTTTTGGATATGTGTATACTGAAGTAACTCTACCAATAGGATAAAATGTATCATTGTCAGCAAGATAGAAACCAACAACATCATTCGTTAAAAATTTACCAGAAACATCAGTCAACTCAATAGTATTTGGTGTAGTAATATATGCACTCACATCTTGACCATCAAACCATGCACTTACTGGTGTATTAACTAAAAGTCCTTTAGAACTAACAATTATTTGCTGTGGTCTAATATAAGGTAATACTGCAACATTTGTCAAATACCCATTGTTTGAAGCATATGTTGATGATACTGGACTATATCCTTCAGTAGTAGATTGATTTTGAATTTGCGAACCATATGTTGATGTAGTCGATGCAACTACTCTACCAGTTCTAACAGATGATGTTGAGGTTGATGTTGTTCCAGGAATAGTTTGAAAATCACCACTATTTGTTAGGTTAACACCAGCACTTTGTTGAAAAACTTGCATCGCAGGATCGGTAATCAGAATTGCAGGTGCATTTGTATTATCCACCCAGTTATCCATAGGTGGATTTAATGTACCAATACCTTCTTGAATTGTAACATTGAATGGATTAACACTGACTGTATTACTTGCAAGTTGTTGTGTTACAACATTGGCAGTGGTATATGGTAATGTAAAAATATTAGTTTGTGTTCCTGCGATGCTTTTAACACTATATCCTGTTGTATTTGCTAGTGTTCCTAATGTGCTAAGAACTGTTGGGTTTTGCAATTGAAAATTATTAACAATTGTTGTCGGCGATAGTTGTTTCGTTCGTGTATTAATATTTGCAAAATAATCTGGATTAAATGTATCGGCAGTAGAATAAGATGAGAAATCATCAACAAGAATACCATTTTTAAAACGGTTTAACCCATTGACATCTGATACTTGTAATGCGGATGCTCTCTGTTCAAGCATATTCAATGATGTATAATATTCAAGATTATTTAACTGCGTTTGTAAATCAGTTATATCACTTTTTGCCCAACGTTTATGCAGAATTTTATTAATTGATAAATTTGATATTACTCCAGGTGGTCCTTCACCGGGAACATATGCGGTATATGGATCAAGACTCAACTCTGCAAGAACTAACGACCCGTCTGGTTCTTTGGGTAAAAGTGGATTTGTCGAAGGTGTGCCATTAATAATCTTAAATGATTGATCTTTGGTTAAGATTAATTTGTCTTTTCTTCCAAGATAATATGAATAATTGTGTGTGAATTGACTCAGATTAGAAGGAATTAAAATACCAGTATCATCTACACTTGGTGTGCCTGTTGTTTCAAACGTGTAGGATGTTACTGCATTTTTTCTTGATGGTCTAAAATCTAAACTATCCTCAAGATTATATAATGTGCCATGACTACTTGTATATGAAGGAATTGTTGCAATTGTTGGTTCTGGTGAACTAGACAATGGTGCAAGATATGACATAACACTAAAATATCCATCACCGCCTGTGTGCGAATAGTAATCAAACACAATCAAAATATTACCAACAGGCATAGGTGCACCAGGAATCAATTGAATTGATGCATGATCATACATATTGTCCCGTTGACCATTATCCAATCTAAAAGATGTTGTTACATCATAGGTTGAATTTAACATCATTGATGCTGTTGGTATTGCAGTTGGACTTCTTGTGTCAATAATTTTTTTAATTTTCTTTACGTCAGCAACATACAACGACATTTTATTTGTACTCAATGCTGCATTTTTAATATAGACTTGACCGTCTGCCGTATCAACATATGTATTTGTTCTAATTACTGTACCAGAAGTATGTGCAATAGGATCTGTTGTATTGCCAGAAACTAAATTTTTAATTTTTAATACATGACCACTTGTTTGATAATCTGCATTTGCAACAGAAACATTTGTAATAATATCAACAATTTTACCATTATATTCAGTAGAAGTAAATGTTACAGTTGAACTATTCGCAGCAACCGTAACAGTATTCCCTGTTGTGCATAAATCTAAAACTTTACCTGTAGCATGATCAATAACCGTATAATTCTGTTTAATGGTATCACTATGTAACGTACCTGTTCCTAAGAACTTTAAGGGTGTGCCTGATGGTATGCTGATTGTTATTGTTGGTGTACCACTGGAGTTTGTAAATGTTTTTGAACGAAATACTTTTGTTGAACTATAATTAGAATCAGTAATTGATGCAACATATGGATATCCAATCTTAAACAACATTTCTGGATAACCTGCATTTCCTAATATTGTATCGTTTGTTACAATATTTCTGAGTTTACTTTGTGCATTAATATTTGCAGAAGCAAGAACTGCATAAGTGCTGTTTGCTTTTGCTATTGAATCTATTGTTCCTATCGTAAATGCAAGACTAAATGCACTTGTTGAATCGGGAACAACACTGAACGGTTGATCTACTGTAGCAACTCTTGTGCTACCATTATATGATACAATTTTTCTAGAGTCACCGACACTCGTTCCGGCAGTAATTGTAATTGTTGCTCCATAGTATGCATTCGCTGAACGAGAAAATTTATGATTTGTATTATTAAATGTGATTGTATTTGTTGTTCCCGATGCAGCATTACCTGTCAGTGTATTTGTAACAATATCACAAACATATGCTTTATAGACATAATAATCTGTATCTGCATCACCAGACATATTGTAATCAAAATTTAGATTTCTAATATAACCAGTGCCAACTAATGTTGATGTGTAATTTTTTACATTAGATGATACAATATCAGATGCCGAAACACAATGAAAATCAACTGTTGGCATTGTGGTAACATCGAACGTGCCAGTTACGGTATCAACATAAAAATATGAACCATAATCAATATATACACCATTATTATCAATTGCTGTTGTTGTTTGGGCTCTATCACTTGTTAATGTTATGCTTGCTTGATTCTCAATTCTATAACCATGAACATATGCAACACCTTTACTAACACTTAAATCATATTTTGATGTATACAGTGTGTTTGCGGATGGCGTTAGTCTAAATTCATCAACAACATAGTCACCATTTGTTTCATAATCACGTTTTGCAAAATAATCATCAATTACAGCATAAACTGTTCCATTTACCTGTTTGATTACATTACCTTGATCTATTCTAACTAATTCAATAAATGCATCATCGTTACCCACTGTCAGAGGGAATGTAATTAATGATAAAATAATTTGGTATCTGTCTGCACCAGGTGCTTGGTAATTTGATGCGCCGATTGCTGGATCTAATAATGAAGGATCATTAATATAATCTGCAATTGTTTCGGTTATTGATAATCCAACACGATATGATGGTGTGTTACTATATTTGTCAAGAATAATAGTTTGTGGTTGGACAGATACAAAATTACCAATAGAATATTTTGTATAACTTCCGTCTTGATTTTGTACTGAAGATTGTGAATATCCATTGACAACATAAAAAACACCATCAGAAATCGATGCAACGGATGATTTTCCTGTTGATGGTGCATTTGCTATTGAAATTGCAACTGTGGCACCAATATTGGTACCATCTGTAGGAACTAAAACATCACCATCAGAAAAATGTACACCTGATAGATACGAAAGAATTAGTGTTGGTGGATCTCCAGCCACAACAGAAGTACCAGTGCCTTCTGCGGTTGCGATAACTTTTGCTAAAATTGTTCCTGTAGAATCAGCAATTACTTTATTAAGAAAATCTTGTGCGACAACATTCTGACCGTTATACTGTGTATTCAGTTGTACATAATATGCATTAAGATTTACAGTTACCTTACCACCAGTTACTGGTGTATTTTGTTTAAAAATATTATCCGCAAATTTAGAAATTTGATCTTGTAATATTGTTTGAGCCTGTGTTAATTCTCTTGCTTGAACAGCATATCCTGGTTTAAACAAAATTCTATGAAAATTTTTACTTGGGTCAAAATCATCATAGTACGGATCAACATTAAAATTCTTCATTTTATTCCTTTAGTATTGTAATACAATTTTTACTTGTTCTATGCCGTCTGCACTTCTTTGAATGCCTGATCGATTTTCAATATATGATAAATATCCAGACAATACTTGAAAATCTGGTAAACTTACTGATAACAAAGTTCGAGTTGTCTTAGATGTATTTCCGTATACTGGAGCATTAGTTATATACGTTCCTGTAGTATTTATTAACTTGATTACATTTGTTGTTTGATTGAAACTCAAAACTGTTCCAATAAAACATGCATTGTTTATGTCTACTGGTGCACCTATTGGTACCTGAAATACTAGTGCATCACTAACATATATTCCAAATCCAGATGATACTACAAAATCCATTGTTGTTTTATATATTACTCCTTCTGCTGGATTTGCCGTGTCTGTTGCTTCAACATAGGTACTCAATGCAACAGGATTAATTACTAATCCTAATTGTCTATATTCCATATCTGTTGGAATGAGTCCACCTTCTGAACCGTTGAATTCAGTAACAAACATAACTTTTGAGCAACCAAGTTCTGACACCGCATCAAATCCATGACCACCTATTGGTGATGTAGGCGCATACAATACTGCACCACTACCGTTATCTGATACGATAGTCGCTGTTGCAGTAGTATAATTCATCCCTGGGTTTGTGACAATAATATTGCTTATTGCTCCATTGGCAACTTCTGCTGTTGCTGATGCACCAATTCCATCTCCAGTAATTACTACAGAGACAACATTTGTTACTGGATCATAATCACTGCCATTCTCTAGTACGTTAATTACATCAATACTTCCATATCCACATTTAATTTTTGAAGTTGGATTGGTTTGCAGTCCGTTTGGTGTATATGCCCCAACTGGAACAGGCATATAATTTGCATCCATAAAATTTTGTTTTGATGCTAAATCTACGGTATAGATATATTTCCATTTATATCCATCATCAGCACCAGTAAAGATATTATTTGTTCCATATGTTCCGGGTTGAAAAAATGGCTCGTTTACTGACGTTGTATTATAACTGTTCCAAAGACATTTAAAAACTTGATCGTACCTATTTTTTACATAAAATTTATAAATTAATTTACCATTGGAATCTGTCTGAAACAGATCAATGTCATCTTGATAATAATCATACACTGTGCCTGTTGTCCAGTCTATTCTTTCTGCAACTGGAGATATATTATTAGCTCGTACTCTTTTTGCTACAAACATGTTCTTGAACACATTTTTTATGTATTTCTGATCCTGTTGTGGTACCGGAGGATCGTTTTCATTGAACCAAGGATGAACTTTTGACAAAAAACAATATGTTGTACCAATTACTTGATTAATTGGTGCAGGCAGAGTTGCAATAGGTGAGAAGTAAACGTGTTCTACTTCTGCTACTTTTCCTGCATATGTAAAGAGAGATTGATTTGCCATAACTTATCTATTGATTGGTTGCGAATATTTTAACATTTGTTGTATTTGCCGTTCTATTAACAGACATTACCGAATTTGCATCTGCTGTTAAGTTTGAACTCAAGAATAGTAATCCTGCATCATAATCAACACCAGATACTGTCTTTTGTGTATTATTAGCAACTAGAATTATATCTCCAGCAAAAACAATATCATGTAATGGATACGCAGTATTACTGTAATTTCCATTGTTTATGATATCATATGATCCTGTCAGTGATGTTATATTTATGACGTTAGAACCAGAGTTTCCTGTAACATAAGCAACATTAGCAAAAGTTAACCATACATTATCTTTAATAATTATGGTGTTCGATGTTGCATCAACTGAAATGACTTGAGAGTATACATTTGGTCCAGTTTCAGAATTTAATTCAATCCAATTATTAGAATTTATAAATGCTGCAATATTTGTTGTTGGTTTAAGATTATGCAAAGTAATTATATTATTACTTTGATTTGTAAAATCTGCTTGCATTGTTGCATATGAACCTACTGCATCAACGTAATATGCTAACGTGTGACCTCTTGTCATTGTATTTGTCACATATGGCGTAACATTAGCAGAAGATTTAACAGCATATCTACCAATAACATGTGTTCCTGTTGGGTGCAACAAGTTTAGTAATGGTTCTCTGTATTTTGCAATTTCTTTTTCTACTGTCAATTTATATGTGTAATTATTATATTCTTGATTTTGCAAAACATCAAAAGAACTGGGTTGTCCCGTTGTATCTAGGTATTGACCTTGACCAATTGTTAAGCCATTTAAAAATTTTGCAGCTGCTTTTGCTGTTCCATCACCGTAAGTTTTTAAACCATCTAAATTATAACCAACAGTATTTGCATATGGATACGAAGATGTGTTCATCACAACACCAGAATTTGTATTCAGAGTTAATGATGTATTTGGTGTTGATGTATAATTATATACTCTAAGATTATATAAACTCTTTCTAGGATCATCATCAGGAACAAGTAACGTGACTGATGCAACATTTGCATGATAGCTTGAGGTATTATATGATGTGCCTTGATACACAATGTCATCTTTTTGTGGTAATAAACTAATACTCAAATTAGAAACTACCATATCTTGAATTCTTAACGATACGTTTGGTGCAGCAACATAATCTTCACCAAAATCTGATACATTAATTGTGGTAATAGCACCAACACGATCTGTTTGAACTGAGAATGTTGCACCCGCACCCAAGATTCCGCGAACTGCTATAGACGCACCATATGCTTGTGCATTTGCAGAAACAACACTCAATCTTGGTAAATTATCTATTTTGTATCCAAACCCACCTAATGGATAATCAACAATATCTCCATCATAAACATAATCGACTTGAGTTATGGTACCATTTGATGAGACATTTGTTACATTTGCAAATGCACCTGTTCCCGAACCGCCAGAGATAATGATTTTATCATTTGCAACATAGCCCAAACCACCATTTTGAATAATCATTGGTGCAAGAATACCTAATGCTGCTAAATTATTTTCTGGTGGAAATCCTGCGAGGCGAGAAATATTATTTGAAAATAAAGATCGAGCAGTAACAACTGGAATATCAAAAATTCCTCCACCACCATTTTGTACAATAACCGAAGAAATTGGATATGTTGTATATGATAAAAATTCAAATGCATCAGACAATTTTGTATTTGCATTTGCGGTCATGTTGTTTGAAAAGAATGAATATTGTGTATTACCAATTGTTGTATATACAGATAAAGCAATAGTATCACTTGGAAGAAAAGTTACATTTGCTGGCTTCGTTGTATCCACACTACCAACAGTCAGTATTGCTCCAGGCGCATTTGTCACATCAATAACTGTATTTGGTGCTTCGGTGTACCCATACCCACCAGTAGCAACAAGAACACGTTGAATAGAACCAGAGGTTACTGAACCAATCAATGCGGTCGCACCATAACCTGTAATTGAATTTAATCCACCATAAAAAACAACAGGATCACCAACACGATAAAGTGTTCCTCTATTTTTTGGATCAATATTTACTGAACTAATTTGACCAACAAGTTTTGCTCTTAGTATTTCTGCGCCTGGTGTATCTGGTTGAACTATTTTTCCATCTAAAAAATAAACAGATTGATTATTATTATCAACAATACGAACCGTTTCACCTGACTGAAACAGACGTTCAATATTGGAAATGAATATTTCTGTTTTTGTTCCAGCAACAACTGAATTTTCGATTGTTGCAATTGATTTTGATGTTTCACCAAATATTCTAAGATTGTTTGTTTTTAAAAAATTTCTATCTTCCGTGGCAAGTTTTAAACTTTTAGGTAAGTACCATTTACCTGAAGATGCCCTAAGAACGGCATCTTTTGTATAGAAAATATCAACATCTGAATTATAAAATGCTCTAAAAAGAAACTTATATGAATTTGGTGTTCCTTTTGTTTTATATAATTCTTTTGCTATCTTTAATACTTTTCGTTTGTCTGCGGCAATCTTAGTTGGAAAATAAGGCAGTAGATCATTATAAAAATATTGTAGAAATTCATTTGATGTATTATCAATATCTTGATAATTTAAAAGATTCTTTGATCTGTCATAGATGTTGTCATTCTGCTCCGTCCACTCATAATATTTTTGCAAAAATTCTACAAATTTAGAGTATGAAGGATTATCCCGAATAAATTCAGGAAGTTGATACTTGACAAGTAACGATGTTTTTTGACTAGTTTCTATCATTTATTAGTTTTTGCTATGAGACTGACTGTAATTGCTGTTGGATCATAAGGATCAACTGTAATTATTCTATTATATGATGATGAAATAATAGATGATGTTGGCGTGACTGTCACTGCAAGTTGACCTAAATCATTATCGACGTTAATTGGATTAAATCCATTTAAAGTTACAAGTCCAGTCTGATAATCTACTGTTCCGATATTAGAATTATATATTGTCTTGACATTTTTTGTATTATTATAATATGTTCTTAGTGTACCATATCTACCGGCAAGATTCACTGTTAATGATGCTAATTTACCTGTTGTATCTCCAGGGTGTGGTGTGACTGTTGCAATCGCACTTGTATATCCATCACCTGGTGTATCGATAACAATACTATAAATTGAACCAGCAACGATGACTGCATGTGCTGTTGCTCCTGTACCATCACCTAATATTGTTATTGTTGGTGCATATTGATATCCAAATCCTGGATTCAAAATCGACAAAGACTCAACTCCATGCGTTGAAGATGGGACTTCTTCGATATAAATTTGATCGATTATGAGTGTTGGAGTTAAAGGATCTCTAAATTGTAATCCTGGCGAACTACTTATACCACTTAATAATATTCCTTTTTCTAGTGGAGTATTATAATACAAATTATATGTAGTTGGTCCTGTCAAATTTGGAAAAAACTTCTTCTGCAAATTTATTTTAAATTCACTCGTAATGACTGACTGGTCATAATTTTGAATTGTAGTTAATAATTCATACGAATTAAATGTTGAATTGAATGTATTTAATGTATTTGCTGCAAAATTCTGAACAGAATTTTTTATTCCATTTTCTAATTGTGCCGCAGTTAAATTAGTTTTTGTTGGATCATAATAAGCAGTTATATTTAATTTAATATAGATATAGTCGGGATCAACAATCGTTGGTGTTACCGTAAGAATGCTAACAGGTTTAATAACTTCAGAAATAATTCGTTGTTTTTGCGTTTCTGTAAATACATACGCACCTGCAGGTTTCATTGATATAAAGACTTGGCCATACACTGGTGGATCATTTTGTTCTCCACCCCATACATTAACAGAATCAAAAGAGAAACCTAAATTATTTTGTTGAATTGCAGTAATATAATCATTTTTACTGACTGCACGATTTTGTGCAGAATACGCTTTTGGTGCTTGAAACTTAATCGAATCGATTGATTCTCTGTCTGAACCAGATGTTGCCGAAGTCAAAGAGTTGACTACCGCAGTACCACCTAGTGATGTTGTAAGAGTGAAATTATTTGCACCAGCGGCCGCCATACCTTTTGTCACGATATACGATACTGATACTTTGCTACCATCTTCTAATTGTTTACCCAAAACTCCGTCGCCAAAATATATTTGATATTTACCATTTATTCCTTCTTGTAGAAAATATACTTTAGATTCACCATTCAATGTCAGATAGTCATTAGATAGATTATATACATCATATTCACTATTTGAAGAATTGGGGTATACCTCAACTTCCAGTGTAGTTGTATCCACATTCATATCTTGTAAATCAAACATTGCTTTTAAATTTGATGTCTGATTATAAGTAAAACTATACGTTACAGGAATACCTTGTTTGATTGTTAGGTTACTGAATGTTGCTGTATTGGCAACAACATTAACTGTCTGATTGTCAATACTTACGAAAGGATAATTTTTTCCATCAATATTTTCAGAAATAAATGTTGAATATTTTGGTAATGTTAATGAATTTGTGCTGAGTCCTGTTACTACCACATCTACTGTTGCAGTCGGTGTAATCACTGATCTTGGTATATAATTCAATTCTTTTGCGTGAGAAACTACAGATTCTCTTTGTGTTGCACTATCTAAGAACATCTCATTTGCCACCATATTCAGATAGTATGCATTATATTGAGTATTGTATGCTAAAACATCAAGAAGTACATTTAGACCAGAACCTGTAAAATTATAGTCCTTGAATGTGTCCTGACTTTTTAGAAAGCTTGTAAGACTTGCTTTGATATTATTGAAATCTAATTCCGAAATCTGCAAATTATTGTTGGCCGTTGCCATTATCTAGACCTCTCTAAAAGAAAACCCACCACTGTAGGTTGCGTATTATTTCCTATGTAAAACGTTAAATTTACATAATATCCGTTTTTGTCGTAGTCGGGTGTCACTTTAACAGTCGTAGATGATACTCTAGGTTCTTCATTTTCTAATGTTGTTTTTATCTCCAATTCAAGCGTATTTGCTATAGAAGGAGACAGATTCTCAAACAACATTAATTGAACAGCAGAACCAATATCAGGTTGAAATAGTCTCTCAAACCGATTAGTCAATAAAATGTTTCTAACAGAACGAATTACTGCTTGTTCGTCATAACTCAAGGCCACATCATTGGTCCCAGGAACACGGGTAAACGTTAAATCGATGTCTGAGTATATTTTTGTTAAGTTTGCCATATGTTATTTATGCTGCATTTGTAATGACATTTGCCTTCAATTTGTCTGTTCCAATCAGATTTTTAATCAAATATTCTTGAGTGTTGCTCAAACTTGAAAACTGATTCAAAAAAGAACTGTCTTTGCTAACTGAACCTGCTGATTGATAAAAATACCAATCACCATTTATTCTGTCATATACCATTGTACTCAATCCATTCAATGCTACATTAATACTATTGCACATTTCTGCTGAAATATTGCAACTAACACCTGATGGAAAAAATGTTTGAATTAACCCATTTGCAATATCTGTATTGGCCTGTTGAAATTGAACCACATTTGCAGTGAGTTCACCACCAATGAATAAACTAGTCATACAACCTAACATGCCAATTGCATTGGATACACCATCTGTTGTATTTAGGATCATAGTCGTTTGAGTTCCTAAACCTTTTATCGTATCATAAACTGGAGAAAGTTGTGACCCCACATTTGCTGAATATCCAGAAACATTATTTGTATGTGACCAAAATGCCTGTAATAGTTTTATTCTTTTCTCTGCACCGAGACCCGTAAGATTATATTGCAAATTTCCACTATCATTGGTAAAAACTGCTCCGTTTGCTGTATTTGCTAAACTATTCAACGTATCGATCAAATCAGAAGTCACATTAGCAACAGGATTCTTAAAGTAATCACGCCTATTCAGTGGACCGTTAGCCAATGCAACTTTTTGCCATTCTGAAATTGGACTGCTAGTTGTAATTTGATTCAATACATTAACACTTTGGTCAGACAAATTAATTGCATCACCAAACTTAGTGCTATCAAAATTATAATGAAACCTGTCAAATGTATTTGTTGCCATCATTTATTCCCTATAATATACATTAAATTGTAAAACCTATCGGTGCTGGTCCTGTACCTACATCAGGTATATCGTTTCCATATCCACGATTGCTATGAATATTAAATATTGTTCTAAATTGAGACAAGAATCCACCCATATCACTGGTCATTATAGTTTTCATCAAACCTACATTACCTATACCAGCAATAATTTGTGGTGCTTGTACTAATGATGAAGCAGTTAGAACGCCAGTAGGAATATATTGTCCTGGTGTCGAGAATCCAATATTTGCACCACCTAGTGTTTCTAAACCACCAATAGCATAGCATTTGTAACCAGCAGTCAAGTTTGTTGCTGCATTAATTGCTGATGCACTAGTAATCGAACCGCTTACATTTAAGTCGCCTTTTACCTGAACTGTTCCTGATGCTGACAGACGAATATCTCCACCAAGTAAACTACTTTGATTTCCTGCTGAAATTGCTATTGTTCCCGCACAAGACATATCGACGTTTTTTTCTGCATGGATTTTAGTTTGTCCGTTGATATTTGCAATTAAATTTCTATCAATTTGCGAAAAACAGTCACCATACACATGTAATTTAGAATCACCATTAACCGTAATATTGCATACACCAATAACATTAACGTTATGGTCATTAACAACTACTGTAAAATTATTTCCAGTAACAATTGTTTCCATTGATCCATCAGGCATCATTCGTAAATATGTTGCTGCGTTTGTCGTTGGTCCTGAATCCGATAGTTGTAACTGTTGTATTTTTCCATGTTGCAATCGTACTGTTTCGTTTCCTGGTGTATCGTCCATCATCAGAAAATGACCAGATTCCGTTTGTGTAACATTTACATATGGATATGATCCTGGTTTTTGTTCTGAGGTTAACCAAACACTACCGATAGGTAATTGATTTGCCATACTATATCCTTAAATAATGTTTACGTTCACTATAGGTTTTGGTGGATTATTTTTAATATTTTTTATCGCACTAATAAGTGCATTTGAACCTGCACTTATACTTTGTGGAATAGTATTAAAATTATTGACAATTTCATTTGCCCCATTAATTACCTGTTGTGTTGCGGATTCTGCTAATGCAAGATTACTTTGTAAATCTCTAACCTGTTGTAATACACCACCACTATCTATTGTGCTATTCGATGTCAATGCATACGACAATGAATTTACTAATGCATCTAAACATTCTTTTAACGCATCTGCAAGTAATGCTGGTAGTGATTTGATGAAAGTAATTAGACCATTAATATATCTTTCTGCGGCAATTAAAAGCGCTGCTGCTTCTATGTATTGTGTCAAAAAGAAATTGATGTCTTTTAATACATCTACAATATATTTGGCGGCCGCTTTAATTTGACTAAGAACGGGCGATAATGCATCAGATACTAATGCATCTTCGATTGCTTTTCTTATTTTACCAATTATTTCTTGCATCGCAGCACTCTTTAATAGCACTCCTATTTCTAATCCTGGTGCACCTAACGATACGTTGGGAATTCTTTTTCCATTACCCAAATATTTGTAATTATTTCTTGCTACTGGTGCACCAAAAGGTTCGCAAATATGAAATTTTGCACTGTTACTAACACCAATGCCAGTTTGATAATATATACCTCTTCCAACATTTGTTGTTGTTGGTAAACCTTTTAGTGTTGCATCACCATATGTAGATGCTTGTGGTGGATCAGTCTCGACACCGTTTACACTTGCTGCTAAATTAACGAAATTTGACATTTTCCTTCCTTTAAATTGTAAAACCTATAGGTAAGGTACCATAAACTTTAGTGTTTGCACCAACACCTGATGTTACTTGACTAAACCCAGGAAGTACACCCATCATACATGGTGCCTGTGCTGATTCACCATCAAAGAAGAAACCAACAACCCAATCTCCAACACACGGAGAACACATTGATTTTGATGAATTTAATGGAAGCATTGCATGAGCCCAAGGCAAATCTGTATCAGGAATGTTTGCTTTTGATTCTGGTGAACCATCACCATGCCAACCAAATATTCTTACCTGACATCTACCTATACCTAATGGATCTAATCGATTTACGACTTCTCCCATCCACCAGATGAATCCATTCTTACCTATAAAATTCTTTTCTAACATTATGCTTCCCTCACCGATTTCATTCCACTATTATTATAAACAATATGTGCCCTTGAAACACTATCTTTTATTGCTTCGACTACACACAAATAAGTACCTCTTCCATCTAGCATATGTCTTATTCCCGAAATTAAATAATAACCAGAATAATACGGATCTTCGATAGCATCTATTGCATTTTGTTCCCTGTTGGATAAAGACGGCAATAATATTTCAATAACATCACCAACTTTTAATTTTGGATCACCTGGTATATTGAATTCAATTTTTGTGTAATTTGCTAGTGATAATTGAGCTGTTCTATATGGAACATAGGTCTCTATATCTATGTTTGGTGCAATAGTAGCATATGCAACAGAATCATTTTTAATCAAAGGAAAATTTCTTTGTTGTGCATTTGAAGTGGCAACTTTAACTACGGCATCGGTTGTATCACTAACACTTTTATTAAATCTGTTTTTATAATTTGATGTAACACCATAATTATTTAATGATATTGAATTTGGAAAATAGTCATCATACTTAAATTCTGATATTGTTGATGTTCTTAATATTGGATCCAAAGCAATCAATTTGTTTGCAAAAGAACCAGAATTTATGTGTTTTAATGTATCAAATGTCTCTACAAATTTGTACGAAAGTATTCGTGTCATTAAATATTCTAAATCTCTGGTTTGATTTGGAAGACCTTGAGGATCATAATGATACGTTCCAACGGAATCTTCATACATCATTGACTGTATTGATCTAAAATTGAATCCTTTATTATTTTCAAAAAACAATAAATCGGCACCTGTTCTGTTTTCTATAATTTCTGCTGACTTTGCGTATGTTGATAACCAATTGATTGTTTCAAATGGCTTCAAATTTGGTATAATAAAATTATAAACACCAGTTGTTGGTTCAATCGTTCCAATTTTATTTGAAGATACTGATAGATTATTGGTAAGTATTGAATTTACTATTTCACTAATCTGTTTTTCTTTGAATGATTTTACAACTTTTGTTTGTTCGGAAATAAACAATTCTTCTGAACAGAAAAATATAGTGTATATTTCACTACTTCTTGTACTTTGTTTTCTGTCACCAATCTTATACACCCTGAATGTTTTTTTAATTTTATTTAAATCATCTACTCCCGTTTTGCTAAAAGTTATTTCTATAAAATTAAAACCAGAAATATCAAAAGTTTCTATAAAACCTTGAGCATCAGTTAGTGTAAAATGACCAGTCATTGTTGGTGAAAACAAATCTTCATATATTGATAATTCAACTATCAAATATTTTAATTCTCTTAATTGACCATCATTTTGTATGAGAGTTACATTCTCAATGCTGTATTGTTGTGCGTTTTGCATCTATTTTATTGGTGGTTTCATAAGTGTTTGAAATTGTTGTGTTAAAACGGAAACATAGGTTTCGTTAATCAAGTTAATGCTTCTTCTTTTTTCGTTTAATAGTGTTTCGTTTTCATATGCCGTAACTGGTCGTTTGTCAGTAGATATTGTTACTACTTCTCCTGTTGGGACACTATATGAATGTGTTTCCACAATAGTATTTGTATATGTATTTGCATCAATAACGACAATGTCTGTTGTATGGTCATTATTCAATGATGATGAAATGGTAATAATTTTTTCATAATGATCGACTAATGAATTGGCGGCAATGGTTGAACCGTATTTGTCGATGATGAACTCACTAAACACTCTAGAACTCATTGGCCAATCCCATTCTGGATCTATTAATTGACCACCAAACATAACAACCCAAAAATAATCTACAGAACCATAATATTTTTGTGCAACGATTTCTGGTGTATCGCCTTCTTGTATGTCATAAGAATAAAAAAGTAAAGGATTCTTAATAGTATCTTTGTTTAAGTGAACTCTGGTCAATAGATTTTTTAAGGCAATTACGTTACCTGCATTGTCTGAACTTAATATTACGGGTAGTGTATTAAAATATTTCATTATTAGAATCCTTGATCAACTTTTGCTTTATCAACAATTTCGATTTCTTTAAATTGTAAAGTCATTCTTGTTTGCACAGGAGAACCATCTTCAAACGTTACCCAACCGTTTGTTGCATAATCGACAGTCACGCTTTCCAAAACACACTCACCAATTTTATTGATGTTTTCATTTATTTTACCATTAAACTGATATTCAATCTTAAATGTTGAAGGAACAACAAAGAATACAGCATTTTTTGGATTGTTTGTTGCGCCAGCAGGCCTTCCAATTTCAGGTGCAGCATGAAATTTAAATGCTTTTATGATTTCTTGAACATTTGCTGCCTCTTCTTGTGAATATGGTGTAAACAAGAATTCAAATTGGAATGTTCTCAGTGCGACAGCTTTAAACAATACTTGAACTTGAGGGTTGATTGCTAATCCTTTTTCTCGCAACAGAATATCAACCGGAACGTTCTCATTGAAACTTCCTACTAATGGCAGACCCGGATTTGCTCGTTGAAAACCTGCCAAAGATTCTGGTGCTGCCGATCCCAAATTCGACAAGAAGTCTTGAGTTGGGTTCATAATTTGATCTTTTGCACTAAGTCCTAATTGTCCATAAAATGGTAATTTATAATCTGAAAGATTATCTTCTTGGTAACTTGCTCCATAAGTCATATTGACTGTATCGGGCATATATAATGTAATCGCAGCTTGCAATACACTTTTTGTGTTTTTTATTGTAGCAATACCAAAAGCACGACCACCATCAGTTATATTAGTTTTTCTTTGACCATCAAGAAAATCAAACCCTGTTTCTAAAGAAGTTGAAGCCGCAACACTCTGATATGAACTATTGCTAGGTAATAATATAGAAAATTTAATAGAATGAGGTTTATCTTGCACATCCCTAGGATAACTCAGAAATGAGAAAATATTTTTACTATAGAGTTTTCCTAATGGACCTTGATTTCCCGTGTACTTAGTTGCCATGATTTGTCTTTAAAAGAAGGAATATACATATTTATATGGCTTATAGAGGAATATACAAACCAAAAAACCCGCAGAAATACGTAGGTGATGCAAATAATATTGTCTACCGTTCATCCTGGGAATGTCGAGTTATGACTTGGTTGGATAACAATAACGATATTCTGTCCTGGGCGTCAGAGGAATTAATCATACCATATGTATCTCCCGTTGATGGAAGAACTCACCGATATTTCCCTGATTTTGTAATTAAAGTAAAAACAAGAGACGGAAAGACAAGAACTATGGTAATTGAAGTCAAACCAGAACGGCAAACGCTTGCACCAGAAAAGAAGAAAAGAGTCACAAAGCACTATATCAATGAGGTCGTGACTTACGGAATCAACACCGCAAAATGGAAAGCAGCAGAAGAATTCTGCCTTGATCGTGGTTGGGAATTCAAGATTATTACAGAAAAACACTTAGGAATCTAACATAAATATATCATGGCTTCTATATTAACTAAACTGGCGCAACAAAAATCAGACCTTCAACTAGAAACTATGTCTAAAGAGGCATATCGATGGTTGATGAAGAACGCTAACGGGTTGCGTAATTCTTCTAGCATGTCTAAAGGGATTGCAAGAGAAAAATCTAGGCAAACCACAAAATTTGTTACAGGTGGATTATATTACTTTTATTATGATCCAAAAACAAAAGATACGTTGGATTATTATGATGTATTTCCAATGGTAATTCCATTAAAAAAAGAAGGTGATGGGTTTATTGGCATGAATCTGCACTATTTGCCATTAGGTTACAGGTTAAATTTTCTGGATCAATTGATGTCCTATGCCTCGTATAACGATGCGGATGAACCTGTGCGACTCAGAATCACCTATAACATTTTAAACGCCTCTAAGCGGTTTAAAGCAATGCAGCCGTGCATTAAGAAGTATCTTTATAGTCATATAGAATCCAAAATAGTGGCAGTCCAACCAAACGAATGGGACGTTGCGGCATTCTTACCGGTGCATCAATTTAAGAAAGCAACGGCAAAGAAAGTTTGGACTGAATCCGTAGAACAAATAAGGAATCAATAATGGCAGGGAACATACAGGCATTTAGAGATAGTTTTAAGAGTGAATTGGCACGCCCAAATAAATTTGATGTTGATATTCCAATTAGACCAGAATTGCTATCATCTTTGCTAGATCGGGGATTTGAAAGTAAAATCACAAATCAAGTATTATCTTTACGATGTGAGAATGCAGAACTTCCCGGAAGAACATTTGCAACGACAGAACAGAAGATATATGGACCAACTGAGAAGTTTCCTTATCATGTATCATACAATGACTTGAATTTAACCTTTATTGTTAATGATGATATGCAAGTAAAATCATTCTTTGATGGGTGGATGAATTATATCAACCCAAACAACACATACAATTTTAAATATAAAGAAGAATACGCAACAGATATCAGCATCAGACAATATGATTTAACCAATACTTTATCATATGATGTTTTATTAGAACAAGCATATCCAGTTTCTATCAATCAGTTAGATTTAGATTGGAGTGCAGACGGGCATCATAAATTAGTTGTGACTTTTGTGTACAAATCTTGGAAAAATACACAAGAAAGAGTACGAATTGCTAATCCAAATATGGATTTAGGAATTTAATGATTTATTACTAGGAGAAAATAATGGCATTACCAAAAATTGACGCACCAACATATGAATTGACTTTACCGTTATCGAATAAAAAAATTAAGTTTAGACCATTCTTGGTCAAAGAACAACGAAATTTATTGATGGCACTCGAATCTGATGATTCTGAGACAATCGAAAATAATATCAAACAAGTGTTGATTAATTGTACATTGACTGATGGTATAAATTTTGAGGCACTTCCTATTATCGACATTGAATATTACTTCTTAAACCTTCGTGCAAGATCAGTTGGTGAGGTTGTAGAGAACAGATACAAGTGCAATAATATTGTTGAGAATAAAGAATGTGGTAATCTGATGGATGTTGAAGTGAATATCTTGGATATCAAAGTAGAAAAGAATGATGATATTAAAGATACGATTCAACTGACAGATAAACTATCTGTAAAATTAAAATATCCAGAATTCTCTTTACTAAAACGTGCCAGCAAGAGTGAATCGACTACACAATTGGCATTTGATGTGATTGCAGAATCAATCGAATACATCTATGACGGAGAACAGTTTTTCTATGCATCAGAAGCAGACCCATCAGAATTGATTGAATTTGTTGAATCATTGAGTCAAGCACAATTTGAAAAGTTAGAAGAATTCTTTACAAATCTTCCAAAATTAAATAAGAATATTGATGTAAAATGTGGCAAATGTGGATTTGATCATAAGATTGATGTGGAAGGACTTGAAAGTTTTTTCGTCTAACCTTTTGTCATGATAATTTAAGAAATTATTATAAAACAAACTTTTCATTGATGCAGCATCACAAATATAGTTTGTTTGAACTTGAGAATATGATACCATGGGAAAGAGACATTTATGTTTCTATGTTGATTCAACACATTGAGGAAGAGAATGAAAAAATAAAACAAAGGAACAATGAAAGACGTAGATGACAACTAAAGAACAAAAACAATTAACGAAAGAATTTGAACGTTATCTACTAGGATTAAAAACCAAATTCAACCCAAAGACTATTGCAAAGGTACTTTCGGGTGAAACTTCTATTGAGTCATTAAATCCCAAACTCGCAAAATCTGTTGGTATACCTAAACCAATTATTCCAATGTTGGAAACTCCTGCTGAAATACCAGCAGAAACACCTCAACAACCAAAAGCACCAAACATCAAACTAACCTATCAAAAAGCAGCAAAAACAAGACAACAATCAATATCTGATCTTGCTGCTAAAAATATAGTACAAGGTCAATCAGTAGGTTCTGCAATAAAATCTGCATTTAAAGAAAAAACAAAAGCAAGAATTACTGGAATTAAAGAGGCAATTAACCCACTAAACATTGCTAAGAAAGTCACTGGTGGAAGTTCTTTGGGGCCAGCATTACTTGGTAGAATGATAGGTAGTTCTCAAGAGGAGATTGAATATTTCTCCGATATGAAGAAAACAAAAAAAGGTAAAAAAAATAGAGATCCTTTATTCGTGAATATGTTAGTAACAGGTGTGCAAAATGTAAGAGGTAGAGATGGTCTTGCAGATGTTTTTGGTAAACTCTACGAATTAATAAAAGGTCACACTGAGGAAGAAAAAATACATGATGAATTGATGCACACTAATAAAAAATTAGCAGAGGACGATGAGAAAAAAAGACACGAAGAAATTATTGATATATTAACAAATAAAACAAAAAAAGAAAAAGATGAAGTAAAAAAAATTAAAGAAGAAACTGAAGGTAAAGAAAAACCTACTTCTAAAAAAACAGAAAAAGTTTCGGGTAAAGGAAAAACGGCAAAGAAAACCACAACACCTAAAGGAACAAAACCAAAAGGTGCTACTAGAAATGTAAAACCAGGAAAAACTTCAACACCGGCAGCGCCACCAGCAGCAGGTGTAACAGCAGGTAGAGCGCTTGCGACTGTTGCAGTTGGTGCTGCTGTTGCGACTGCAACAACAGGTGTTGGTGCCGCAGAATCTGGTGGTAATTATGATATTACATTTGGAGAAAAAAGAGATAAAAACAATAAAGTAACAAGTCAAAAATATATTACACCTGAAGAATGGTCAAAAGCAAATTTAGGAACTGAAAAAAAATTAACAGAAATGACATTAGAAGAAGTTTCAAGATTCCAACAGGCAAGAATAAAGTCAGGTGGTGGGAGTGCAGTTGGTGCCTATCAATTCGTTAAAGCCACACTAGATGACCATGTAAAAAAATTAGGTCTTGATATTAAAACTACAAAATTTGATAAAAATACACAAGAAAAACTTTATCAATCACTTAGAGGCGAAACACTGGCCATACTCAAAAAAAATAATGTTCCAATTACTCCTGGTTATGAATATATGGCACACTATGTTGGTCCTGGTGGTGCTACTGCGGTTTATAAGGCAGTACAATCAGGAAAAGATATTACAGTTGCAAAAGCAATAATTGATGCTGGATACAAAGCACCAGGTAAAGATAATCCAGAATTATATGAAATTAGAGTAAAAGATTTTGAATCGATACTAGCAAAGCGGGTAAATAGAAAAGGTGGTGTGGTTCATGCGTCTGGTTCTTCTGACCAAGTAAGTTCCACACCGGCACCAAAAGCAAACGAAATGGGAAGTAAAGTGGATTCTGGTTCTGTTTCTGTCTCAGATGCAAAGAAACAAAATAATCAAGCACCAGATACAATTATATTAAATAAACAATTAACAGTGATAAACAAACCAGGAACAGTAACAAACAACATAACGAAAAAAGATGGTGTTACTGGCCCCGCACTGATACAAGAACAAACTGGATTTTAAAAAATGGTTACTAAAAAATTAAATAGTATAGTTTTTGCATGGGACCCTAATGCCTTTAGTGGTAAAGGTTACTGGTATGTTCTTGGTTCAAAAGGTGGTCTTGGTCGTGCAGCAAGTAAAACAGAAAGACTAACATTAGGTAAACCAAGTGATAAAGATGTATTACCTGAATCGCCTAAAGTATATGAATCTGAAGAAGATTCTAAAGGTAAAGCAAAAAATAAAAAAGAAAAACGTAAGGAACATGAGTACGGTAAAGCAGAGGCCATAAGAAAAACATCTATTGGTGATTTGATTGCAAAAAATCTAGTTGAAGGTAAAGGTATTGGTGAATCATTTAAAGGTGGTGTTACTGACAAAATAAAAGCAATTGGCACAGGAATCAAAGAAAAATTTGATCCTATGAACATGGCAAAATCTATTGGTGGTAACCTGGGTGCAGCACTATATGGTAAAACATTTGGTCGTGATCAAAAGGATCTTGAATATTTTACTGGAATGGAAAAAAAAGAACCTAAAGAAAATACAAAAGATGAGAAAAAATCATATGATGTAGTGACTAAAAAAGGTAAAAACAAAAATCCATTAAACACTACCATTGGTGCAGGTAGCAGACCATTACCACTTCGCAAGAATGATTCCGTATCAGATGTTGCTGCAAAATTATTTTCGTTATTGAGAAAATCATATGAGGATAAAAAACTTCAAATGGAACTCGAAAAGAATTTTGAAGGTGAAAGAAAAGAAGAAGCCGCTCGTCGTCACAAAGAATTTATTGAAGCATTATTAGGAATAACTGGCGGTACTGTTTCTGCTCAACCAAAAGCAGAAAGTAAAGGATTTGATATTGCTGATATGATTAATAAGGCCATTGAAAATGCTCTTGGTAGCATCGATAAGGCATCTTGGTTAACTAGAATATTATCATCTCCAGGTTTCATCGCCGCGGCTTCAATAGCATCGTCATTATATCTAACATCGGAAGTTGAGAAAAAAATTGAAACTGCTGCGAAAGAAGGTGATATAGGTACAACCACTACAGAAATTATGAAACGTCCTGCTGCACAATCTGCTTTAGGTGCTGAATTTCAAGAACCTATGAAGTTTTCGGACGCAAGAGATGAGACCAGAAAAGAACTTAAAGCAGCAGCAGGCAAAGGATCACAAAAAGCAAAAGATGCATTGAAACAAATGGATGTTGAAGATCGCACTAGTGCATATGCAGCAGAATACTTAAAAGGTAAAGGTTATGAAGTTGATGAAGGTGGTGTTTATCTTGCCACTAAGAAAGACACAGGATTTTTAGGATTTGGAAAAGAAAGAATAAGTAAAAAACTTGCAGATGAGGCTCTAGAGTATGGTAAGAAGAAGGCCACACCCGCGGCACCACCAACGGCCGAATCATCAAAAGAAACTCCGACCGCTGCACCTGCTGCCGCACCAGAAAATAAACCATTACCTGCAGGAGTCAATCTACAAGATAATGATAGTAGACCATCAAAACCTTTACCTATGCCTATGTCTAATGCACTTGGTGATAGAATGTCAAGTGCAATGAATGAAAATAATTCGATGCAAAATGATGTTCAGGCAGCACCACAACCTATTTCACTGAATAATTCAAAAGTAATTAATACTAATGGTACAGATCAAACGTTCACCTTTGATTCGGCAGCAGTAAGAAATCAAGATATGACATTGAATAGAATTCAAAAAACATTTGTTCGATATGTATAAAGCAAAAACCCCGCACATGGCGGGGTAAAAACTCGACCGTCTAGTCTGTTTTAATCTTCTTCTGCAAGTTTAGAGAAATAAGACAAATCATCATCTTCAGTCTCACTCAAGTCTGGTTCAACAACTGGTGCTTTTGGTGCAGACCTTGCTTGTTCAACTGTAGTTTTTGGTTTTGCTTCACCCAACACTTTAGTCAAACGATCTTTCAACTCGTCGTATGATTTGAATTCACCATCACTCAAGTATTCTTTCAACGAATACTCAGACTTCCAAACTTTTTCAAGTTCATCATCATTGTCTAACAGTGGTGCTGCTGTCTCAAATTCAGACTTGTCATAGTTCTGATAACCTTCAACTTTACGAATCTTCAGTTTAAAGTTAGCACCTTTCCATAGATCAAATGGATTGACTGCCTTCTCATCTTCAAACTGTGGGTTCATTGCTTCACTGATTTTGTCAAAGATTTTCTTACCAAACTTGAACAGGAACACTTTACCTTCGTTCTCTGGATGTTTGCTATCTTCAACAATATAGACGTTTGCAATATAGGAAAGTTTACGTTTTTGTTTACGTGCAACTTCTTTATTTGCTTCGATACCTGAATTCCAAAGAGTCGAATTGTGTTCGCATACTGGACACTTTTCGTTCTTTGTGGTCAAACAATTATCGATCAACCATCCACCAGGACCTTGAAATCCATGATTGAATAGTTTGACCCATGGGAGACCATCTTCTTCTGAGGGAGGTGCAGGTAAGAAACGAATCACTGCATAACCATTACCTGCTTTATCAATCTCAGGTTTCCAGAAGTTTTCTTTGCTTGAAGAACCTTCTGATGTGGTATTAAGTGCTTCGATTGCTTTGGTAAGTTTATCGAGATTACCTGATTCTCGTTTCAAATTTGCAAATGACATGCTTTCTCCTTATTAACGGTGTATAAACGGTATATAAACGACTTGTCCACTGACTACTCATGATATCATAATATTTAGTCGATGTCAATATCACTGACATGACTTAACTGTTTCCATAAACATCTTTTTAAATGCTTCTTTATCATAATCTAAAAATGGTTTGTACTTGAGACATTTATTCCTAAAGTCTGGCCATACAATATCATCATCAATCTTTCCATCCCATGCATTAAACAATCCAATCAGGTCATCCAAGATAACCAGTGTCTCAATGGTAACAACATTCCTCATTGTCAAATTGACAACTAATGGCAATTGTCCATCTTTCACTTTTAGCAACTGTGCTGGAGAATGCTCGAATAATGCACCTAAATCCTCCTTGAACCTGTAGGAGAGGGCCTGTGTACGTTTCAACCATGCGGTGTATGTATCGACAGCGTCCTGCTCAATAAGTTCCTGTATGTATCGAGTTTTGCCAACCAGAAAGTTAGCAATAATGAAATACTTTAAGTCCTCGATATAATACTGCCTTGCCAGTTTATAGAATGAGAATTTATCTTTTCTCACCATAAAACTATCTTTGCTCACATTTGTTTTACCATTGTACTTTACGAAATCATAAGTAGGACTGGTAAAATGCAATCTCAATGAATTATAAAGGCAATACGCATCAAAACCATTTGTTTCTGTCATATAGGTAATCTAGATTGTTTCTTAATCATATTCAACTTTTGTGCTTCCTCACTAATCTTTGCCTTTAATGCTTGACTGATTAGTGTGGCAGCAACTTCAATTTCAAACTCAGTTTGTTCACAATGATAAAGAATTGCCTCCATGTACGTTAAACCTTTTTCTTTGGCCAACTTCTCAATCATTAAACTAAACTCTCTCATTTCATCCTTCGTAGGCATTTTAATCAATCACAAATAAAATATATGGTTTCCAATACGGGCGACAATCTTACCTTTAGACCATTTAGGATCAACATATACTGCATGGTAGTGTAAGGCATTAGTCTGTGCTATCTTATCATGTAGAACACTTTCTGTCAATGCTCTCCTAGCAACCAACAAAGATTCTTCCCAGAGATATTTGCTTCTAATGGCATATTCTTTAAAACATGTCCATGTAAATTGGCAAGTTACTTTACCATTATAATTTGTTTTTTGGTATACCACACCACAAATATCTTTTGGATATCTAGGATCATTTGTTCTATTCAAAGTAATCTGCGCCACTGCAAGTTTACCTTCATATGGTTCACTTGCTGCTTCGTAGTATATGTTCTTAGCAAGACACAATACTTCTTTGTTTAAGAGTTCTCGTACAACTTCTTTCGTTTCCACTTGTGGTTCTTGTGCATGTATTGAAAGTTGGATACCGAACGCCAATAGTAATAGTAATGCAGATGAAATTAATTTTGTCATCTTATTTCTCCTTGTTGATTGGAGACCAACGAAAATACGCTGGCCTCTTTTTCCCCAATTACGAATTAGAGGTAGACTTTTTAGTGATAGTCTTTTCTGGTGTGATATTAGAAACGAACCCGTTCAAGGATTGTGCCTTGTTAATGATGTCTGTTTCTGAGGGGTATGTTGGGAATGCAGGATGTTCAGGTATTTGATGTCCGTTTAGTTTTGCGGACTCTACCTTAACGTGCCATTCATTGGTTAGACGATCTTTATTAGAGTGATATTCTTCTAACAAAAGTCCTTGTGCCATTTTTAAAAGTTCGAGGCGAATCTCGAACGGTGAGAGATTACTCATTTTACTTCTCCTTGTTGTGTGTTTGTGTGTAGTGAGTTTTTATAGAGAACTCTAACTCTTAATTTATTTATCTTAATTAACTAGCATTAAGCAGATTTCTTAAAGATATTAAATATTCTTCATATGGTAATCTTCGCATTTCATCACTCGACAAATTTCTCCAAGTTTCTGCTCCAACATCATCAATTTCCACTACAGAAATTGGGTTTTGATGTGTATGCTGCAAGTAGAATTCTAATGCTTGTTTAATCATTGCCTCTTTAGCAGATTCAATTGAATCTGTTTCTATATATAGTCCCTGTGCAGGGTTTGAAATTCTATAAACTGTTTGCATATTTATCCTAAGCTATTGAACCGTACCGTATTCCTACTGGTCCAGTAAAGGTTGCTGTAAATCCATTGAGTGCTATCAATTTTCCACCCGTCCCAGCAGGCAAACTAGTCGACGGACCATTCGGACCACCTGATGCACCAAAACCTCCACCACCACCTGCTGCGCCGGAGTCAGTACCATCACCGCCTTGGCCGCCAGTAGCACCAAGAGCTCCTCCAGTACCACCGTTAAACTGCTGAGTGGGCGAGGGGCCTCTAATAGAATAACCTCCTCCGCCACCTTGTCGGCCACCTTGTGCCCCTGTGATTGGTGATACTATACCGCCGGCGCCTCCACCTGGACTGTTTAAAATTCGCCCACCACCTCCACCCGATCCATAAAAAATGGTTGCGCTTATTGGACTTGCTGCATTCTGAGCATTTCCTGATGCTGCACCACCAGAAGATCCAGTTGCACCTCCTGCTCCTCCTGTACCCACTGGAAGTCCACCAGAATAATATGAACCACCACCAGTTCCACCACCAGCCCCTCCACCACCTCCGGTTTTACTACCAAAGCCACCAGCTCCTCCTCCACCGCCGCCGCCCATATAACCAAGTGAATTATCTATGGTAACAGGGAATCCTAGACTAATAGCTGATCCTCCATTATTAGCTTTTAAACCAGCTGGTATTGTACTAGTATAAGTTGCTCCATTACCTCCTGCACCCATAACGAATCCTTTGTTGACAATTGTTATGGTATCACCAGCTGCAAATGTTCCTACTGTTAATGCGGCAACGTTAGCGTTAGTGGAGTACAGATATGTTGATGCATTTATAGTTAAGGTTACATTAGTTTGACCTGCTGAGTATCCAGTTACTGCTGCGGTATCTAACGTATAAGATGTTCTGGTTGTTCCTATAAAAATGGCCACATTTGTATATGAGCTAGATGATTTTCCATAACCATTACTCATGGAGATAGCACCAGAAGGCACAGCAAATAGTGAACGTACTACGGTATCATTTAAACTAATCACCGCAGTTGATGATAACGCTAACTCTACATTAACATTAGATAAGGAAATCGCACCACTTGCCGGCAAAGTCATTGATGTTACCTTCTTTTAATTTTTTAATTTTGGATCAGAAAAAGTTCAAAAAAATCTCATAGGGTATCATATTAATTTTACTTATTCTTATTATGTGTATTGAGTTTTTATAGAGAACTCTAACTCTTGATTTATTTATATATTAGCGATTTGCGATATAAAGTGTAATTTCAAAACCAAAACGCATATCTTGTGCTGAAGGTGTAGTCCATTTCATATCATTCTCCTTGATGTGTCATAGCGAAATACTACGACTATAATTATATATTCATAACGTAACGCAAATGTAATAATTAAAACCATTAAAATGCAAGGTGATTGGGTAATAAGGACACCTTGCGAAACCCCAAGAGAATTAAGCCGCTAGGCGTTCTTCTCCAAAATATGCATCGTTTGCATTTACTAGTTTTATGCGATTTACGGTCGTCATCTGCCGTGTTGTCCATATCCTTACTTATTGCCCTGTCGAATCCTGTCATCCCCATCAAAAAGACTTTTTATAATCCAGAACATATAGTTCACTGTAACTAAAATGCCCCACATATAAATCCAATACCAATTTTCAAACATAAAAGTCCTTTTGGTGGAGATGCCGGCATACGATAGCCGGGTCCAGAACACCTTTCATTCTACTTCATACAACAATTCTTCAAGTCAATAGTGAGTATACACCATCAACTGTTATCTGTCAATCGTCTTTTGCGTTTGCACCACATTTGGCACGTTTGGCATTAGTCAATGCACCAAAATCTACTGGCCACATTTGACCTTTTGGTAGTTCTTGTACTTTTGCTGGATAACTAAACTTAACACCTGCTGCACTTTCAATAGTCATGATCGGTGCACGAAATGCATTCAAATCATTACCTAGATTTGGGTATGGTGCAATATGTGGAAACATCCAACCTGCTGCCTGTCCTGTAGTATTATTTATCACAATCTTATAAAATGAGTGTGGTACAACAACACCATTACCAATTTTCTTATCTTGTGCATTGTATAAACTACCAACGTAAACAGTGTATGGTTGATTCAATTGTACTGCCCAACCACGTACAGATGTTTCTAATAGTTTCCAAATACCACGATTCAATGATCCTGCTTGTGGACTCATGTTAGTCATTAGAAACGATTCAAATTCTACTTGTGTATCCCATGACAAATCACCATCAGGTGCCATATGTCCTTTATCGTAACCTGTACCTGCATAGTCATCTGGTTTTGCACCATTGGGTACAGATTGGTCAGCAGCAAATGCATTGGTACGTGCAACACAACCAATTGCATTCTGTGGTAACAATTGATATGTTACATACTTTGGTAGTTTTGCAGCAGCATCATAACCTACAAGATATGCTTGACGGCAGATTGGTTGTATACCAGTAGTTTGTGGAAATCCATATTGTGCATGTACTTTACATGTTTGTGGATTTTGTGGTGGTCGTTGTGTCCATGCGTGTGCAAATGATGATACAAATAACAAACCAATTAATAATTTTTTCATTGTTGTTCCTTATAATATTTGATTGCATTCACAAGACCATCAATATGATCTTCAGTTTTCTCAATAAACAAAGCAGGTGATGCACCTTCGACTGCCATAATCGTAACTAAATTATTTATTGGTTGACCAACTAGTTCTTCATACATCAACGCATAGGCAGTTTCTTGCCAAAAATAATCTAGAATATCGTCACGTTGTTTGATTCTCTTTGAAGTCTTAAAGTCAATCACAGAAAGCACACCATCAAACTCTGCAATACAATCAACACGACCCGCTAGACCTAACTGTACAGACCATAACGCCTGTTCTTGATAATGTATGTTGTCTATTCTATCTAACAATGGTACTAGATCAATAAACATCTCTTTAGCATCTGGCATGATATCACCGAGTTTATCGTTGTTGAGATAACGCTCACATAAAGTATGAACATTAGTACCACGTGATGTTGCTTTTTTAGAGACTCTGTTTGCTTCTTCTTCACCTACACGCTTTCTCCATGCCATGATGGCTGCTTTTTTCTGAGCACCAATGACTGTAGTTACCGATGGCAGTTTAGTGCCATCTGGTAACTTGTAGTATCTTTTTCCATCAGGAAAGGTTTGAGATTGTAAGTCTTGAAGTTCTTTTGGTGTGCAATATGTAAACATAATAATGAGTTGATCTGTTATGTAGATGTATTAGATGTGTTAGATGTATTTTCAGATTCGAAACGAACATCCGTCCATGTATCATTCTCATATTTAAAACCAATACCAACTTCTAAATCTTCTATACAAATAACATGAGTATTTGTTGGTGGTTGCCAATTATTTTGACCATTCCACACGACAATATTTTCACAAATATTTGTATAATTGTTTATTACAGCGTATCTTTTATTTTCCATAATTACCACCAAGTTAAAATTATTGCACCTGAACCACCTGCGCCTGACGTAGGACCTCCTCTGAGACCACCTCCTCCACCACCTGGAGAACCTCCATCTTGGGCACTAATTGAACCATTACCTACGCCGTACCCACCATCACCACCAAATTTTGATTGGCCGCCATTGTTCATACTATATGTTCCTGCTGAACTGTTGCCACCACCTCCTCCTCCACCTCCCCAGAGTGAGTATCCTCCTGCTCCTGTTCCTACTGCACCGGGTGCACCTCCTCCACCTCCTCCACCTCCTCCGTAGATCGTGGTGCCACCAGGTGAACCTGCCGTTGAAGTGCCGCCGCTAAGACCACCAGCGCCACCCGATACCTTACCACCAGATCCACCAGATGTACCACTTGCTGCTGATCCTGCTGCAAACTCACCACCGCCACCTCCACCGCCTTGAGCTTGACCAGTGCCACCACCACCGCCTGCACCACCGTAGGCATATAGTGTCAGAACTGCTGGTGGATAATATGTAAAATTAAAATACGTATTTCCTCCAGCATTTCCGGCAGCGCTTGCACTAACAGCTGCACCTCCGGCACCACACGCATAGCTTTCAGTGGCGCCTAACCAGGCAAATGGAAATGTTCCTTCAAAATAAGCACCGCCACCACCGCCGCCTCCGGAGTTTGATGTATTTTTACCTCCAGATCCACCACCACCCCATAGCTGCACTTTCATCCATTGATATATCTGACCGGATGGTGGAGTAGGCCTAGTCCAAGTGCCTGTATCCGTGAGTGTTACTGATTGTACGACACCACCTGTAGGTGTCGCGGCCGTTGTCATTGTCGTTGCATCATTAAAGGTTAGTGTTGTTGAATCTATTGAAATTGCCATTTTTATTATTCTCCTATATGGATGAAGTATTTAGTAACTTTAGGAGTATTCATAATCCTTGTTTTTATTTAAAGAACGGACCAACTAACCAACAAACAGCTGAATATCGGACACCAGATATAATATCTTCCACACCATGTACCAAGAAAGAAGGAAAAACTAATACGGTGCCTTTGCTTTGCGGCGGGTAGCATTTTTCGTGACCATCTTGAATAAAGAACTTTCCTCCTTCAAAATCATCATTTAAAAAAGCTAAAATAGTTAGTTTTCGGCATTCTGTATCATTAGGGTTTAACATTGTGTCCATGTGTGCTGTGTATCTTCCATTAGCAGGATACTTTAAAAACTCTGCCTGATTAGCATGAGTTATGTTAAACTTCCAAGCTTGGTTATTTGCATTGAAACCTGCAGCTGCTAACTTACCACCAAGGTCTTTGTATGGGGGTAACATAACACGTTCAACATTACGAATATTAGTATTTATTGCCCCATCTGCAAGCTCAGGAGGTTCCGTCTTTATAAAATCTTTAGTATATGTAGAAATAATAGTATCACACTCATCTGAAGTAATAACGTCAGTATAATACCAGTGCTGAATAAAATTGATTTTTTGTTGAGATTCTTGTTTTACTGAATCTTGTTGCACTAAATTTAATTTACCTCGTTTATCGTAGATATGATCTTTATATGGTCCATTCGCATCCACATAATGAAGGAATACCTGTGCATGCCATTTACCTTCAGTGTACTTTTCACGCCAATGGTGTTTATCCATGCCTTTATATAAAACAGCATCACCAACGTTCATCTTAATTTTAGATGGATTAGACTTGTTTATATCATCATCCATGTAAATAGGCCAACTATCGCCTTCGAAACCTAAAGTAATAGTAGCACTTATCTCACAAGACTCTCGGTCTGTATGATTGTGAAGTTCATCACCAGGAGCGTATAATCTAGCATAACTATAAGTGGGTAGAAGTTCTTTACCAGATGCCAGTTCAAAATTTGGTAATAATTGTTCTAATAGTGAGTCAAAAACAGCAGCACCATGAATTGCCTCAGATGCAGGACATTGTGGATCTTTCACTGTTTTTTTCTGCTCTACATATCTGAAGAGCTCATCTACTAGTTCTTGACAATTATTTACATTCAAAAAACCTTTAAGATGCACATAACCTTGTTGTTCAAATAATTTAGCTTCTTTAATCATATTAATAACTTTCAGTTTATAATCCTTGTTTTTGCTTTGCAATCAAATAATCTTTAACAAACCCTGATCTGACCACATCATCAATAGTGAAATTCACAATACTCACTTCCTTCATTTTTTCCAAAATAGACACCGCATCAGCAAATCCACTTCTTTCCTTCTTCATATTCAAATCATTTTGTGCAGAATCCCCACACAACAAAAATCTACAGTTATCACCAATTCTAGTCAGTACCGAGTCTGTTTCATGAAACGTTGACGACTGAAACTCATCAAATATAATGATACAATCTCTAAATGTCAAGCCACGTAGAAAACTGGTAGTCTGAAATTCAATAATCTCTTTATTCATCAAAAAATGCCATGCATCACCACGACCAATCAATTCATTTACAATATTCATGTACGGTTCTTGGTAGATTTTTGCTTTTTCTTCCAGTGTACCAGGAACAAAACCTAAATCTCTTGATGGTACTGCCGATCGGATAATAATAACCTTCTTATAGTACGAACCTTTCGACAATACCTCTTTCAAACTCAAATATAAAGCAAGAAACGACTTACCTGAACCTGCTGAGCCTGCAAGAACTAAATGCTTTCCTTTGTCAAACTCCTCAAATGTTTTTTGTTGGTTTTTCGTTAGTGGTTCTATTTCCTTCAGAAAGAAGTGTTGCTTTACCGCTTCGTCCGCCGGAGACTTCTTTGCCTTTGTTGCCGCCATAATTGCCACCTTTTTGTTGTTGTTGTAATAAGGCTGGGATTTTCTGTACTGGTTGAATTACCATTCTCTAGGTGCTTTCGTTTTATGGAAATCTTTCACGGTGTTACCTGGTACTTTCTCCTTAATTCTTCCAATAATCTCTCGTTCAAATCGTCCGTCAGGCTGACCAACACCAGGAACAGACATACGCATAGCGTCTCCGTATCCTGGGAAGTTTTCAACCAAAAAGTATCGTTCTAGGTGGGGATTGCTTTTCACATATTCATCATATTCTGATAATCGCATCGTGACATCTGTAATTTCATCAGTTTCAGTATTTCTAAAAGTATAGATCATCGTGTAAATGTACAAGTAAGTTGGTTATTGAAAAATAAAGGAATAACATAATATGATGTAATACAAATACCAAAAACCAACGTAAATAGGACTAGTTTTTTGACTAGCCTATTACGTTGTTCTTCCTTAACTAATTTTATATATTTATCACGGTCCTCATCATCCATGTAAAACAATATGGTCTCCCTGAGAATACCACATAGGAACATCTCGTTTTTTCCAATTTGCAAGATGTGCTTTGTTGTTTACATAGTAGTTTCGATAGGATGCAATCGAATCACCTTTTACTTTTAGATCAGGTGGCATAGCAGGTGTTGGTTCAGTAAAAGGTGCTTGCGGAATGTTATTTGGTATCCTAGCAAGATGCATTTCCAATTTAGAACATGCATGAACTTTACCATAACGATAAGTGTATTCATCCATCAATGCTTGAAACAAACTGAATAGCCAATCATAGTTTTTATCTGATTGTCTTACCCATACCGCAGATGGATGGTTAACATGAGTAGCAGAGTAGAGAACGGAATCACGGTCGTCGGCAAGAGCATATACAGTTTTCTTGCGACCAGATTTACTGACGCCAGTAGAAAGAACACCGTCAAGAATACGGTGTGCAGTAGAAAGTAGTTGAGCATATTCTAAAACCATTTTTACCAGGTGGCGGTTATTATGAAATTGAGCGCATTCAATAGGATCATTACTAAGATAAAAAATATTCATTATATAATTATATTAATCAGAGATTGATATCATTTGGCGTCAATGGTTGTAATGGTGCCATTGTTGGTCGTACAGCGCCATATCCTTGCATAATTGTACCACCAGAAACTTGAAGTGCCGCAACATCAGATGTAGTCAAAGGTCTAACTTCACTGATAGTAAAATTTGGTGTCATTACATTGTCATATGCATAACTAGATTTTGCGGCATAGTCATGAACTGGTTCTTCATCGTCATACTCATCATCAAATTCATCATAGTCATTTGTAACAAATTCAAGATTGCCTTCAAAATGATAACCAGAACCTTTTAGAAACTGTTCAAATTTTTCTAAAATTTCACCCATAAAGTCAGCATCAAAACTCAAAGATGAAGTTGTATTATCTTCTTCGTAGGATGTGAATGTAAAGTTTGCCATATTATTCTCCAAATTTAGGAATTGATATATCACCAACTGGTGCTTTTTCTTTTACAACTTTTGCTGTTCTGCCATTTACTCTTGCAATATCTTCTGCCGATACAGTTTGAATTGCAAGTTGTTTAAACATATCATATTTGTCAGATACTTTTTGCAGTTTACCGTTATTGAACCAAATCAATGTTCCTGTTTGTTGACCAATCATTGGTTCAAGATACATTACGTTATCCATATTAATGATAACAGGGATTCTTTTTTCTATGTCTTGCACTTCAACAAATGTGGCCATTATGATTCATCCTTATCTTCAGTTTTGTTTCGTTTGAGGGGTGCGTTCTTTGCTCTCTTTTCTGAAATTTCAGCAGAGATCATTGTTTCTTTAAAGAATGATTTACGATCACTTGGCAACATAGTAGCAAGCGCACGTTTGGTTTCTTTCTTCATGTTGTAATTAACTGTTTTATTATCTGACATAGTATTCCTTATTTTTTATCACAATCTTCAACTCTAATCATGTATATACGTTCATCAACAGTTGGTCGAACAAAGTAGCATTCACCTTTCATATTCCAAACTAGATGATTTTGTATACCTGTTTTCAACTCATCAGTAATTGATAACGGTTTTGGTGCAAGTTTTTGTGTTGCATAAATGGTGACAATAAAAATACCACCAAGAATAACACCAAGATACTCAGTTTTAAACCGACTGAAATGTGCCAATACTTTGTTCATTAGTTCTCCTATCAATAAGTTCTATCATTGTAACTCAATTATCATGCTTTGTCAACTCAATCCCACAGGCCTTGATAGTATTTACCAAACAAACGGAATCCATTTGTCATACGGGCATGTACCTCACGCAAACCTTCGTGGTCACATTGATAGGTATGATCAGGACCATGTTCGGTTGCATAGAGTTTAGGTTTACCATTTTCATCCCATTCACACGGCACATGTTTAATGTCAATTTTACCAGAACTATATGCCTCTTCCCATGTGTCATCAACATGGTGTTCAAAGGCAAAAATCATTTCATTAAGAATATAATCCCAACGGCGTTCTGTTAAATTCCACGAATCGTTTATATACTTCTCGTCATCTTCGAATGTAAATCGTAATTGCTCTGACCATTCCACATAGCGAGTAACTTGCAGTTCTTCTGGCACATCTTCATCCTCAACATAAGGCGAACCGTGTTTTGTTTCCTTCAGTTGTTTTAACATCGGTAGAATAATATCTGCCAATGTGCTATCCATGTTCCAAGTATCGTACCGATGAATTTTTATGTAATTAATTTGTGGATGCACAACATCCAAAAACTTCATCCATGCTACAGAAAATGGATTAAGTACCTTGACAAGGTTTTTAATGATGGGTTCATCATATTCAATCTCACGCCAAAAGAAAGCTTTCTCCAGTATTGTATATGGAGAAAGCCAATGACTACGGTAATTTGATTTGTATATAATCATTTTTAATTCTTAGATTGCTTGGTTTCTTTTGATGGTTGGTTGATGTGTTTTTCTTCTCGCACAACAAATGATATTCCTCTACTTAAAGAATAGAAAGGAAAGAATAAAATAATTAAGAATGTAATTAGAATTATACCAGAGACAAATATAAACTTTGCAAAAAGAACCATCACTATCTCTAATAGGAAGTTCCAAAACTCAAGAAAACCCATATCACTAATTGTAAGATCAACGCAATTTTTCCTAATGTGTGCCATCAGGTCCATTTCAAATTGGCGATTGTGGTCAACAATCAATGTAAGTAATCCTCTGTAGGTATTAATCATAATTCACTCCTATGTTATAGGTAATTAACCAAGTATTGTCTGGCAGCATGTAACGAATTCAATTTCTTGTCGTGTATATAGATTGCCTTAGGGGAATACACATAGATATTGCCAAGTTTAGTATCAAACGAATACCGAGTAACACCTTTCTTGTCTTTTTCTTTGGTCTTGCAATGATAGTTATCTACTAGACCACAGAATATAAGCGTCTCACGGAATTCATCCGATACAATTTTACGATGGTATGATGCGTTCAATTATTTCTCCATCACAGGATCACAATGAATATTGATTGGTACTAGTACTTTACCACTTTGAGTTTTCTGAATGACATACTCAACATTTGGTTTGAGTTTTGCATACATGCATTCTTTTTGACCTTGAATAACCTCAATACGACTCATTGCAATAGGACCTTCGTAACCACTCAACTTAGGCAGGTCTTTCTGATCGGCAAGTTTAGGAAAACTCTTATCAGGTTCTGCTTTTGCTTCTGGTTTAATTTCTGGTGGTTTTGTAGAGGAACAACCAGTAACAGCAAGGACTAGTGCAATAGACAACAATTTAAACTTCATTTTCAATTCTCCATAACAAAGGACATACATATATTAACACCAAAACAGGTTGGTGTCAATAGGCAATATGGCAAACTTATGCTGATTTAATAAAATTTTCAATGGCATTAATTAATTTTACCAAGTCGGGTTCTGGATTCTCACCAGCACGTTTGGTTAGGAACGGTAATGTGGTTTGCAATAACTCGGTTGCATATTCTAACACAAATGCATCCTCTGGTTTTACATACAGAAATTCTTTTACTTTACCCATATCAATTCTCCTGAGATGCCTTGATTGCCGTTTCTTTGATTGGCACTACCACTTTGTCTAATATTTTCGCCACACCGCTAAATCCAACCACAGATACAACGATACCAAAAATCACACCGATTAGAAATTGCATTAGTACACCTCTCGCTCAAGTACGTCATACGAATATAACCCTGGTGCAGTCATATTTGCCTCCAATTCATTCGCATAGGCAATGGCATCATCATACTTGGCAAATACTCGCATTACAGTACATCCCTCGTAGTGTCGGCTTTCTACCACAATAAACACTTTTTCCATTTTAATCTATCTCCACAGGATACAATGAAAAGTTGGACATCTCTTCCTTAACTGCCAATGCTCGGTTTCTGGCATTGGTGAATGCATAGTCATCGGATATTTCATGATAACTGGCAACTCGCACCCATGCATCATTCTCACGTTTTTGGACAATAATATCATGTCCTTCTTTGATGGTACGGACAGAGCCGTAATCTGCAACAATATATTCATTCATAATTAAACCCTCGATAAATTCATAACACGACCAGGATACTCATTGTAGGAAACTTGTTTTGGAACAAAAACTATCTGACCAAAGCGACCTTTGTCGGTTGCATCACTCCAAGAATCTTTGGTAACACGGATTTTCCAACAATCAAAATAAACTTCTTTTTGATCTTGCTCGATAACCATACCTTCAACGAAACAATCCTCACGACCAACCATTGGTTTAAAATCATAAGAACGGATAATATCGCCGACATTCACAACAAAAGATTTTTTTCTCATAATATTTTCCTTATTTCCAAATAATTTCTTTTGATGGATACACAATTGCACCATCATACTCTAACTGGGAACGCTCAAATTCTGTCAAATAATCGTCGGCAACTAACTTCCAACCAACAATTGTTTCACGCAAGTAATCGGTATTTGCTTCTATCTGGTCACGCACTGCCATTACGGTTGTTGTGGCATCAGAATCATTTTTGACATTACGCACAATGTAATCATCACCACCTTTTGCTTTCCAGTGTGGATTCGTGGCATCGCCATAATTCTCGTAAACTTGTGTCAAAATAAGCAACTTCATAACTTCCCTTAATTAATCAACGTATGCATACGATTATAGGGCAAAATGGCACCTAGGTCAAGGACTATTTTGGTATCTGTTGTATCTGTACAACATATCATTTTGACAACGGATCCATGGGTTCAGACCCCCAAAACCCAGCAAAATCGAGGGGTTCGGGGACTCTAGGAAGGGTTATAGGAGGTTTTCTCGGGTCGGTCATAGTAGACTGTGGTACCATGGTTCGACCCCTAATTTCGATGTTGTTTTTTTGACACATATCAGAATGATAATTGTCAGATTAGTAAGATTCTTGGGACTTATGCTTATCCTTGCGGGTATACAAGGTTTTCAATTTTACCTGTTTAGGCTTGAATGGGGTATCCTTACAGAACAGGATAAAGTGGTTTCGGTGTTTCTTCAATTCGTTTTGGTTCGTTTTCATTTTCATTCACCTCTATAATAACTCCGCCATATGCGGTTCGATACATCTCGGCACATTCTTTGATATAAAATAAACTCTTTTTTCCATTATTTGATATCAGTAGGTACCTCATCATGCTCCTAACGGTGTGGGGTTATCATACTGTATATAGAAATTACGACAATACATAATCTGCCATTTCTTTCCAATCTGTATTGGCAGAGCGAATCTTAACAACGGAGATAAGTGTACGCAATGACAATTCTTTTGCCGAATCTTTTTTCTCACGCAGGAATTCGATGGCATCAGTTTTGAAACGGATACTGGTATCTGGCATGAATTCTTTGGACTTTACAATATACTCCATGCGGGAGATAATTTCATCCGTGGTCATGCTCAAGTCAATCATAATCGAGCGTGAACGGATTGCCTGATCGATTTTAGTTTGATCCATATTTGAAATAAAGATAACACGACCTTTAAACTCAAATGAGGATGGCAGGTCATCATTCATATTCTCGGCATTCCATGTAATGTAACGCTTTGAATAGGAATCAAGTGCTGCCTTCAATAGATTCAATGCAACAGGATCACGCAAAATGGCATCGGTGTCATCAAACACAATAACGCCATTACTGTTTTCGTATAGGGTACGATACAGACCTTTGGCAGTAGAATAACCTTTGACAACACGGAATACTTTTTTGCCTGGGACAATTACGAATTCCTCGAGGTCTGATATATCTTTGTAACCTTGAGATTCGAGCGTTTTGGTAACTGTATAGGATTTACCAAGACCACCACGACCAGTAATAATTGCAGAAGGTTGTACTTCGCCAGCAACCATCTTTACTAGTTTTTCAACAAAATCGAATCGTTTATTAATATCGTATTTTGATGGTGTAGTAGGAATTGGTGCAGCAAAGGATTGTGCTTTTTTGATTAATGCTTTCAGGTCAGACTCATGTGAGCGTTTGACCATTTTGCCATTAATAACTGCCTGAAACTTGCCACCTACGAATTGAATTTGCGACATATAGATTCCTCTCAATCAATCAATACGTTATTCTAGCAAAATCCATGGTTTTGGTCAAGCGGATATCCAGGTGTGTTGCGTAAATACAACACCCTGGATTGTTTCATTTATAGAAACAATTTTTAACGTATAGTCAAATTAGTAACATAATTCATGTAATTTTGATAACTGTTAGCATCCATGAAATATTTCAGTGTTACAGTAAGGGCTTCGACCAAATCCTCATCGATACCCAAATCATACCCACCTTCATCTCTGTTTGGAACGATGGCAACCTCTAATGCGAACTGCAATTCGGAAACCACAATCGAATCAATTTGATCCATTGTCAGTTTAACCATCTGTTCTGGCACTTTCATTCGGTTTTGAATTTCACGCTTTCTCATCAATTGTCCTCATATTGTGGATCAGTTTCGATTACCACATGACCAAACTGAATTGTGCCATGCCAACCACCATCTTCTCTGCCACCACCAGTAACAAAATCAATTTTGAATTCCATGATGGCACCTAATTGCAACAGGTCATCGTATTTGTTGGCACGAATATCATCTACCAAGATACAACCAATGGAACCGGAATCAACTGAATATGAATATCCATAATAGTCATGATATACACCATCACCCCACTTTGTTCCATATGTGGCAAATTTGCGACCATCTTTGAATTGAAATTCACCATCTAGGCATTTGTTGTTCTTGATGGTAAGAGAACAAAATTCTTCCCATTCTCCATCTGTCATCACATAAGCCAAATCACCCACATAGTATTTTCCTGCTGGCATCATAATAATTAACCTCTATCAATTGGTAGAATAGTGCAGATATATTGGTTATACCCGTATTCCTTTATCAACGTACCACCATCGGCACGGCACTCTTTGTTCATTTGATAGGTGTGCCATTCACCGTATATGGTAACGCATACAAGAAACCAAACAGTGGCGAGAAACACCCAAGAAAAAAAATCATGTATTTTCATAAAATTTTCCATTAATTTACACTACAGACATAATGATAACAGAATATGGTGAGTATGTCAATCCCATTGTTGTGCCAATACAACACCTACTTATTATTGCCATCTACACAATAACCACCCTTAAACTGGTAGACATTGGAATCCACTCGTACTTGTTGGTAGATTTCATTGTTTACGCATTTAAACGGGTCTTTGTAGTTTAATGTAATGAGGTACGCACCATAACCAACACCTGCTAGTATCATAATAATAGGAATATACTTCAGGAACTTGACAACTCCCGGCATCATTTCCAATAATTTTGGTAATAGGTTTAGCAGGTCTTTCATTTGTTTTCCTTAAAATACAACAGACATTGCCAATGCACCGTTTAATGCAGACAAAAACAAATAGGTATGCGCCCAGAACATACGATCTTCTGCCCATGCAACATCAGACATAACCCAGAACATAATTGCCAGTATTACGGTGACAATAATCATTTCATTACCACTGCCACACAACGATACCGTTCGGATGAGATACCCATCAAATTTGCAGCATCAACGCACCGTTCATGATTAGCAAACGTGGTGAGATAACGCCAATCATATGCTTTGGTTAATGTTGAATTGTGACCAGACATAGCAACTACAGTATAAAGTATTAATGCATAATTCATTATATTACTCCAAAATGGTTTTTAATTACTTCTTCAACAAGAACTTTACCATCAAAAGAGGAATCCAATCCAGATTTCTCTAAGGTGTGTTCTCTGGCCAGTCTCGCACATTCTTTGACAATGATATCAGCAAGCATTACCATTCTTGAGTGACAATCACTTGAAATATGTTTATGTAGACCATGGTTTATCATCAAGGCTTGTATATTTTCGTTCATTTTGTTGGTCTCAGATCAAAGATTATCAAAGCACCAAGAGCAATCCAAAATACACCGAAAAAATTATTGCCTATAACAATATCTGTAACACCACTCAATATGTTGATGCCACCAATAAAACATCCGATAGGTGTTCTATAGGTAGTTAACCAATTAATTATTGTATCTTTCATTATTTGACTCCAATACGTTGTTGAATTCGTTCGTTCATTTTTACTCCTCTTCATTGCCAATCATTTCTAGCAAAGTCTCGACCTCATTGATGCCACAACGACCGACATCACTTTGGTATGGATAGACTTCCCAGTACGGTTCATCTGTTTTCTCCCAGTAACCCAATGAATTAGTTTTCTCCCAGTAACCCAATGAGTTACGGCGGTCCAGATAGATAGACTTTTCTTTACCTGATGGTAACTTGACACGAAAGCGCACCACAGCATCACCAAATGGTGGTATGATTTGTACTAACCAGTCAGCAGGAAAACGAATAGCAGGTATGGCAGAGATTTCTTCTCTCCATTTCTGTTCTTGTTCGATTTCATATCGTTTGTGTAATAGTTTTGGTTCGTAAGTTTCGTTCATATTACTCGCACAATTCTTTAAATGAATACACTCGGTATTTGTTCCATATTTTCCATGCTTTCGTGACTTTGCCATGTCTGTATTTGCGGTCATTGACTTTACTGAAAAATTCAAAAGATTTAAAAGTTATGTTTAATCCTCCTGTACCACCATATAAAGAATAAGGAACTCTAAAATAGTATAAAGTCTCAACATCAGGATATCCTTCAGCATAAGGATTGGCAATCATAATTCTAAGAATGCCTTTCTTATTCTTTAAATTTTTTATGACAACTTCCGATCTTGCTGTAACAATTGCTTTCTTGGCATCGGATCCGTCTTTGAAGTCTTGTCCGTCTTTGTTTGATCGTTCTAGTTTACCCACTTTAGAAATAGCATATTCTAGGAGTGATTCGACTGCAATGACTCCATGCTTTGCGGCATCAATATAGAAATTTGTTTTTTGTTTAGAAAACTTCAGATTCTTGCATAGTTCTTTAATAATGAGAATATCACCGTTGATTCCATTCTCTGATAAGGTTGCTGCCATGATTTCTCCGTTTTATGGATTGTTTCCGAAGTAAGTGCTTCTTTTTCTTAATTGACCATCAATGGTGTCAACCCCAAAATGACTCAAAATGCATTCGTATGGGTCATGTTCTTCCCTGAGTGCAATGGTTGCACATTCCCGAACAATCAACTCCGCAAATCGTTGATAACTAACTTGCACACCATCTTCAAGTCTACCAGTTTCAGTCATTGCCTGAATCATCAATTCTTTAATTCGTGGGTTCATAGTGGTTTTGCATAACCTTTCTTGTGTATCGTTCCGTCAATGTAATCGACATAGCACCATGGTTGAGTCTTTGCCCATTCAACTACGGCATGTATAGGACCTGTTCGTGCAGATAAACCAGTGGTTCTCTTGTACATATCAGCCAGTTGGTCATTGGTCAATGGTCGTGATATGCATAAAACGTAGTCATTATCAGCATATTCTTTAATGATTAACTCAGCGAATTTTTCTATATCTTCTTCTTCGATTGTATAGCTGTATTTAACCTGAGGTGGGTTACTCATCAAATTATGTGTGTGCTTATGCTTTCTAATTGTTTTAAAGAGTTGTTGTATTCGTTTATCCATTACCATCCACCTTGACTATGTTGCATTAGATAGGTATATACGCTTTCGTGATCTTTGATCCATTGACCAGCAGGTGTCATTCCGTTGAATGCTTTGTTTGGACTACTCCACCATGTATCAGCAAGTGCATCACCTACCATAGCAATAACCAATGCTACGGATCGTTGTTTCATGATATGTTCAGTCATTTAAACTTTCCTATCAGTTTTGTTAGCATTGCCATAGCATGTTCGTGCATCTTTTCAGAATGATGTAAACGATTCTCTAGATATGCAATATACTCCTGTAATGCTTGTATTCGGTCTTGGTCAGTCATCAATCAAACCTATCATAAGTCTTTTCAAAGATTGCTCTATCACAGATATAGAGTTCACCATCAATACCACGCATAAGATAATCACCTGCTTTACCTTGCTTATAGTCACCTTCTAGTGTATTCACTCGAAATGGTTCATCAATTTGCATACAATGGATAATGATAGGACGCTTCATACAACTCGTCATACCGTCAATTTTCTCAAAGGTTTCGTATGTTTTCATAATAGTTTCAGATTGGTGTAGAAAAGTGTCAAATTGTGTGAAAAAGTGTCGCAGGATGCTGCGCTACGGTTCGATGGGTTTGGGTCTTAGTTTGCTCCGGAGATTAATCCAGAGCAATTCTAACTATTCTCTCAGCGGTTTTATACGGTTTCCGATTGTTTTTCTTCAACTGGTGCCGTTTGATCGGTCTTAGAGGGTTTTGATGACCCTGTAAAAAACCCATTGGAATCAAAGTCATTTGGGTTAACTAATTGGTATCCAGTAACCTTACGACCATCTTTTAATACACGAATAACTGCCTTATCATACTTACGGGCATCGTAGATATATGTGGACAATCTATACATCAATGCAGAGGTTTTGATATCACTAGCAAAGGATGCTTTGATCTCATCAACGGTAACAGCATTACCAGACTTCAATACTACTAGAATTTTGTTATGGACTTTTTGTTTCATGATATAGTTCTTTCTCAGTTATATGGTATATGGCACTACAGTAATAATTCTATCAGAAAGGTTGCTCTGAGTCAATAGGTGAACTGGCAGAAGTCACGGTGTTTGCCGATTGCACTGTCTCATCCACTTTACTGTACAAGTCTAATAGACTCAATTTGGTAATCTCATCGAATCGATTAACGCACAATTGGATTGCTTTCATCTTATCATTAAAGATAGTGTAGGCTTTTGCAATGTGTACTAGGCGACGGGTACTGATAATTTCATCAATAGCACCTTCCTCATAGGTCTTACGGACAATATCTGCCCACTTGACTAGGTTATCAACGAATGCCTTATCATTAATCAATGGGGTAAGAATCTTTGTTTCAGTTCTTACGTCTGGATACTCTTGTTCTACTGTAATAGGAAAGCGTTCAAGGAAGGCATCATCGAGGATTTGCGATAGATACTTACCTTCATCGGAACCACGACCTTTTGTATTGGCAGTGGCAACGACATTGAATCCATTGGTTGGGTATACTACTTCACCAGACTTTTTGTTATAGTATGGTTTGCCTTCGAGAATACCTTGTAGGCACATGAGTTTATTGGATCCACGATCCACTTCGTCAATCAGTAGCACAGCGCCACGTTTCATGGCAAGAATCACAGGACCATCACGGTTAATCACATTACCATTAACCAGTGTAGGACCACCAAGTAAATCAGACTCATCGGTTTCCACAGAGATATTGACACGGATACACTCACGTTGGAGTTCAGCGCATACCTGTTCAATCATTAAGGTTTTGCCATTACCTGATAGACCAGTAACGAATATAGGATAGAATTGCTTAGAGGATAAAATGTTTTTCATATCCTTAAAGAATCCAAACGGTACATAATCAGGATACTTGCTGGGAATAGCAGGTTCAGATTCATCAATCAATTTAGGTTGACGGAATGAAAGGACTTGTTCCACTACTGCAACCTCAGGTTCAGGTGCTTTACGAATACTCAAGGACTCAGCAGGGTTAGGACCTAGACTAGGTTTAGCACCACCAATGCGAGGTAACTTGTACTCACCACGACCCACACGGTACTGGGAACGTGAAACAAACCAGAACGGATAAGGAACACCTGTTTCATCGACTACCCGTTGTACACCAGCACGGGTTAAGGTTGCACCTTCGGAGAATATGCTTTCGGCAGCCTTCACAAAAGCAATTGCATTACTATTCATCATTTTGCCTCATTATCATCAAATATTGCAAAGGAAAGCGAATCAGCAAGATTCACGGCATCGGTAGGACAGTGCTTTACTAACAGGTTGGCAGTAAATTCTACACCCAGGATGCGAATCGATTCCAATAGGTCATCGATAGCCTTCTCCTGCATTAGAATTTCCTCTTGCCATGCAGCGTATGATCCATCGTCAATGGCATCATAATAATCCTGCATTGCTTTACTCATCATAATTCTCCATCATGTATTCTGCAATAAGGTTTACGTCATTATACGAAACACCGTAGTAATCCGCAATTTCACGGAATGACATTTTGCCTGCTTCGATAGCAGCCTCAATGTCAATTATCAAATCCTTGAATTTACTCATTTATTCCTTTCATCATCATTTAACAGCTAGTATAACAGGTTTTGGTACCTTTGTCAATACCAGTGTTGTATAAAAACAACACAGCCTATTCTACTATAATAAGTTTGCCAATATTGACATAATCCTCTATAGCGATAGCGATTTGCTTATTGGCACGCTCAGTGGAAAACTTGTCTCGATTAGCAATGGCACGTGGCAGTGTAGGTGTAGCAAAGCGATAATCCAATTTTTCTTCATCATCCTCATTCATTGCCAGTTTACTATTCAGGTACTCCAATGCACTGATTGGGTCATCAAATATTTGTTGGTCAAGTGTATTTGCCAACCTTGGTTTTGCGATATATTTTTTCATGTTATTCCTCTTCCTTTAAAAGGTGGGGTGCGAATTCATTAATCCTGTCAATCAGCTCAATGTCGTTATAGTCATCGAGGTTCTCCATGATTTTTTCATAAACAAATTGACCTAAGGCATCAATATCCATACCTTCTACAATTTCAGTGGCATAAGCCTCACGCAATGCATTCATATCAATAGCCATATTAAATCTCCGAATAATTATTAAGCACGGCATTAAATTCCTCTAATGCCCCATTGTATTCCTCATCATAAAATTTGATGGACTTTTTGTGAATTCCTGTACCTATCTCAATTTCATAGGTATACTCACCTGTTCGCCATAGCACCACTCGCTCATCACGACCATTGATGCCATCAGTAATTAATTGAATTGACATATTAAGCAGCCTTTAACATAATAGTTGGGTACTTGACAAAGCCAGTGGTATCTTTTTTTGCTTTGCCTTTTGCATACAAGCCTACGACAACACCTTTCGGGTCGAGGAATCGCAAGTCGGATTCGTCACCATTGAAAACAGGACGGCCCAGATAATATTCAGGCATGGGTTGAGTCTTTTTGATGCCAAACACTACTGCCACATTGTAACCTTGCTCGATAGCCTTGAGGACGTCAGCGTCATTACCATCTGCGGCAGAAAAAGTCAGGTGGTAATTAGGGATATGCTTTACTTTACGACCAAGGATTTTGGTATAGTCATAAAATTGAACCTCAGGGAATGCAAAGAATATGTTAGGGTATGTCACACCATTACGGATGCACTCATACTTTTCCCATGCGATATCACTAGTGCCATTTGGGCGATAAACAGGAATCAGGTTTAAACGGATGGATTGTTTAAGACCCAATTCGATATCCTTTACCATCATTTCCATAAAGGCAGCACGGTTCTCAAAGAATAAACGGGTTTTGCGTTTACGTGCCTCTTGTATGACATTGGTGGTTTCACCACGTTTCATCATACCTCCACGACCTGCCATATTGAGACAGGCAATAGTGCAGCCTTCAGTACGCATAGCGCAGGTTTCGTACCCACTCACGTTAGCAGGAGCAAGGTGTAGGATATAGGTGTTGAAACCTTGTTTCATACCTTTGAGGACTTTGGGGTTCCCTGTGGAGAGTAATTTCATATTAAGCCTCAGAATCTAAATCACAAAAATCGGCACAACCTTTATCGTAGCCTTGATTATACAAAACCTTTTCTTGGTCATTATAATTTTCGGGACGATTAAAAACACCGATCACTCTACCATCATAATACCCTAACCCATATGCGGGTAAAACTTTATTATTGAACATAATTAAGCCTTTACAGTAGTAACGACAGCCTTAGAAGGACGTTTTGCTGCTTTTTTTGCTTTGATGCCAACTTTTGGTGCTTTCATTTCGGCAAGTTTCGCCTCAAGTTTAGCGATACGAGCGAGGCGTTTGGCATCACGGTCTTGGACTTTCAGTGCTTTTTGCATAGCCTTAGTGGCCTTTTGCGTAGCACGGAATTCCTTGTCGTCAGCCTTAGCAGCAGCGAGTTGGACCTTCAAGGTCTTGAGGTTTGCAACAGCGGCAGCGATATCTGCCTTGAGGAATTGGATCTTAGTCATTAGATGGTTCTCCATACAAGTAGGTCAAGTAACATAACAACAATTGCAGCGATTGCAACTATTGCAAAAAGGATATTTTCTGTTTTTGTGTACATTTTAGTATTTCTTTGCGTTTCTCAATGATTCTATTATACTCGGATCGGCAGAAAATGCAAGGGTTAATCCGGTTTTGTTGCGTAAAAACAACGGAAAAAGGGAGATTTTTGGGAAATATCCAGGGGGAATAGGGTTTTGTTGTCAAAAAGACAACGGAAAGGGATAGCGGGGGGTGTTTTTGAGGGTATATTAGTAAAAGTGCAAGTAGGATCAGACCCAGGGGATAGTAACTGAAAACCCCAAAGCGGAATCCCAAGGAATCCAAATTTTTTTCTGGAGCGTTACCCTTGGAATTCCGAATTTATACTAAAACCAATGCAGACTTCTCTTATAATTGAATTCATTGATGATTCTGTCAATGTCAGCAGTACAGGTGGGGTTACGTGAGGAGATATATCGATCAATTTCGTTCATTTGTTTATTAGCAAACCACTCTATGATTTTCTTAAACATATTATTACCTTTCTTTTTAACTATACACAGTTATATAGAAAGAAAATGTTGCAAATGCACATGTGTGTTTTATTTTATTTCATAATATCAGTTATTTGACTCCGAAGTGTTCTTTGATAGCACCACCAACATCAAACCATTCATCATCTATGCATTCATGTGCAACTTTAGCACATTCTTTTATAATCAACTCAGCAAATTTTTCTTTATCAAAGACGGGCTTACCAGTATCTGTGCCAGTCCCATCAAACTTCAACGTTGTAGCCTGTTCGGCAAGTTCTTGGATTCGTTCGTTCATATAACCTCCATTACTATACCGAGTAGTTTTTTCATCATCCATCGTTGAAACTTGTTTGGTTTCTTCTTAGAATAGAATTGTATGTGTGTATTAGAATTCTCACCAAAACTTATTTTTAAATTTGGTTCAGGAAGAGAGCGAAATACAACATTATAATCATTATTCATTGTCCCAATCCCATTCTTCTTCTTCAATAATCGGTTTCTTTATTTGTTCCAATCGTATCAATTCTCTGATAGATTCAATAGCATCTTCCGTACAACGTAGTCTACCAATAATTTCGTCATTAGTATAGTTCAGATCAATCATTCGACGGATTAACTTGGTGTTCATTTGATACTCTGATGAACCTGTCGTATCAGTTGAACCTTATTGTCGGGTGTTGCAAAGATTCTCGCACGAAACACAAACTCATTGTTACGAATTATTTGCTCTTGTGTGAATTCCACCATTTTTGATTCGTACAGTTCTTGAACTAGTTGATGGCATAATTCTTTTTTGATAGACTCTTTGAATTCATCATCTGTCATATCACCTTTGATTTTATCTGACATAAACTCAGACATGGTTATTTCCGTATAGACCATCTCACCTTGAACGGTTGACAGTATATTGTCAGTCGTTGGTGGTTTACTCGGATCAATCAGGTGATAATACGTTGGGTCTAACGTATACGTTGTATCTGTCATCATCATTGCCATTATGCAAACTCCCTGATTATCTGCTGAACTTCTTCTGGTGAGATACGGAGTGCCAGTGCAATCTCATATATGCTCTCACCTTCTTTGTAACTCTCAATGATTGTTTCGACTAATCGTTTATATACACCCATTATCAATATTCCTTAATATGTTTTTCACATGCTGTATAGTGCCAACCATTACGTTGCACTTCTCCTGGTGCACCACAAGTCTCACAGAGTTTACCTGACATACTCTCTGCAAACCAAATCATTCCGTCAGTCATTTTGTCACCACCACTAGTGTAAAACCGTAGAGTGCCGAATTTTTCTTTGACTTGGTCAACAACCACCTGAGGAATCTCTTTGTGAGGGTTTTGATCGATATATCGTTGGATGGTGTCGCAGAGTGTATAGATTAAATCATACCATCCGTCACCACAGTCAAAACCCCAATACATGCAACTCTCCGTTATAGAGGCGTTGCGGTTAATTAACATCTTTGGAAAATCGCTGCAAATCTTCTTGTCTAGTTCTGGGTTCATGATATCACCGTTAGATCCATATCAAAGGTAAAATGTATACTTTGACCAATACCATTACTGTTACTAACTCGCAACTGAAAGTTATCGATTTCTTTAAAGTTAGCAATCACCTCTGCCATATGTTCAATCTGCTTTCGACTGAGATTGACAATCAATGCATCTGGTGCACCATAGGTTTCGACTTTAAATTCTTTTTTCATTGCAATTCCTAATTAACAATACCGTCTATGCGCCTTGCACAGTCTTTTGCGGATCCTACACATGGTGAATCACCAACTCGTTCGTTACCATACTGAATTGGTATACCATCAATTTCTTCTCTGCGTTTACCAGGAATCTCTTCCGGATCAACATGTTTGTTTCTGGTTGACTTTGGTGGCGGTGGGGGTGCTTGTACAGCAACAGGAACAATCTCTGTAGGATACACTGTAACAGGTTGTCCGGGTGCTACAGGCATCTGCGGTATATCTTTGACATAGTAGATATGTTCTACTGGTGGTAAGCATACCATATTGCCAGTATAGGCAACTTGACACCCACGTGGTTGTAATACTTTTTTTACCACTCGACCATCATCCATTCGATAGTATTCCTCATAGACTGTATCTCGACCATCTGGGAAGAATATTTGTTGCGGCAATGGTGAGTATACACCAGAATTGGATGCGTATTGAACTTGAACATTTTTATCACCAAGTATCATTGACAAGAGTCCTACACCAGCAGAGTGTGCCGATGTGGATGCGAGTAAAACAAGACTTGCCATTACAATATGCTTTTTCATTTTATATTCCATTTAGGATGTGTCCAATGATGCTCAAGATATTCAGATTCGGTAACTTCACGATATACATGTTCTACGTTTAGAGATTTTAAAAAGTCTAACCAAGACTTCAATCTATAACCACGGGATGTCATGTATATTGTTTTTTCACCATACTTAGATTCTAACAGAAAATAGGCATTGTTGTCAACTTTTTTCGGTTTTTCTTTTGGTACTTCTGGTGTTTGTTGTTCCAATACAACATCTTCGGTAAAGTCCTCAATATTTACCGGTTTATCTGGTACTGGAGTCTTTTTCCTACTCATGGAACTCCTTTAGAGTAGTATTACATGATCCAGTATCTCCACCTATAAAAAAAGTATTGGTGTTCACTTCTTTACAATATTTTTTCTCATCAGAAACTTTCACCAAATAGTCATCATTTGAGAGTAAACACCATCCAATAAAAAAAACTGCCATAATCACAAGTTCACGCATTTTATTCTCTTAATAGTTGACTTGTTCCACTAGTTGAGAGAACAAAATCTTCCGCAAATTGGTCTGCCTCACCTTCAGTAGCAAATAATGCCGTAGCAAGAATAGTACCAAAATTATTATTAACCACCACTTTGTAAGGCATTACATTACCAAGTGTTATTTTATATACAGTGGCAACTTTACTTTCACCGTAGAATTTTGACATTTCTTTTAGAATTTCTGTAGCCATACGTTTGCTCCTTTATGTAATTAGATTGACGAATCTATTTAACACGGCACGACTTTGCAAACGACCTTTATTGTAATTCTTAAATGCAGTAACAAGTCCACGGGTTGTATTCGATTTTACTTCGAATTCTTCATCCTCATCAAGATTTTCTAGTTGGTCACGCCAAGATACACGTTTTGTACGCAACCAATAGTATTCATCAAAACCAGCAGAGGTAACAACAATTGATTTTTCTTTTGTGAATTTGGAACGCAATTCATCACGATTCATTACTTCACTGTTTGGTACTCTTGACCATGCACTCGCAAATTCTTTTGATGACAACAAATAGAAACCAATCAGATTTGCACCAGTACGTTGTTTTAGCAAACTCAACAAACTAGGCGTTACTGACCAATTTGTTCTGCTACTATTATCATGGGCAAGTTGAGCACCAGTCTTTGGATCACGGAATACTAATCGAGACTTTTTACCGAAACGTCTATCACTAACACTTTGTGTAGATTTTCTTCCATTCTCATCAACTTCAACAATTTCATTTAGGTTATGACCTTCACCATCTGTCAAGAATACAGCATTGACAATCTGCAATTTATTCTTTTCTTTGAATTTAGGAATAAGTGTAAATGCAGATACAATTGCCTCATTCAATGGTGTAGAGGATAATCCCATGTAACTAGGCAAGTAACGCCATGCTAGTAGGTATTGTGCCATGCGACTAAACTCGGCATTATTCATACGATTAGAAAACAAATTCAATAGACTGAATGATCCTGCTTTGATATGCAGATCACCAGGTTTTGATCGTTCTTTGAATGCATCTAATCCATGATTCCATTTTCTATTATCTACATCCCAATAATCAGAACTAAATGCATACACTTCAAATGGAATATTCACTTTGCGGCAGAATAATGCAATACTAATCAATTGCTTGATTGTACTTGTCAAATGGTCAGTCATACTGCCAGACCAATCGAGGTACATGATTAGGCCGTGTGATTTACCATTAGGCACGACAGAAATTTTCTTAAACAAGTCTTCCGAGAATTGATATTGATAAATGCGGTTCATGTTCAATTCGCCAGTTTTGGCAACTGATGCACGTTTCAACTGATCGGCATTTTTCTTCAATTCAAATTCTTTTGCAAGATAACCAACAACCTTATTTGAGTCTTTGCGGTAATGTTGGAACATTTCAATACCTTGTTCACTTGGTGCACCAGCATCACCAAAGATACGATTCAATAGATAACGGTAGTCAACAATAAATTCTTCACCAACAACAGGAATATTGGCATACACGTTTTCAACATCATTGTTAGCAAAAAGTTCTTTCTCTTTTTCACGGAATGCTTCATCAGTGAAAGATTTTAAAGATTCTTCAATTTTCTGTTCTGGAGTTTTTTCTTCAATAGATCCATCTGATGATTCATCACCAAATTCATCATCAAACTGGTCAACGGAATTATCGAATTCATTATCCTCATCAGAATCTTGAAATTCTTTTGGTAAAGAATCATCGAATTCCTTATCATCAGAATCCTCATATTCATTATCCTCATCAGAATCTTGGTCTTTTTGTTTTTGCTTTTCTTCGGCCTGCTGTTTCATTTTGGCCTGAATACGTTTTGCAATATCAACAATTTGTTCAAAAGTTTCAGCATTGGTCAATTCATCAACAAAACCAATTTCATCTTTTTCAAACTTGATATTTGATACTGTACCTTGTTTGAAGTACATATTAATACGGTCAACAAGGTTCATCGAATTCATATCTACACCGCGGGTACGGAAAAAATCTTTATCGATTAATTCTTTGTAACCTTTAAAGAAACCGTGTTTCAAACCAGGATATTTGCGCTTGATTAATTTCTCAATGCGGGCATCTTCACACACATTAAGAATTGTTTTATTTACTTTGATATCACCAACGATAGCATGATGCCATCCATCTTCTGGTGTGAATAGTGCATGACCGACCTCATGACCAAATAAAAGGTCATAAAGATCAGGCGAGATATTTTTATCTAATTCAGGAATAACTAATTGACGGGTTTTTGTGTTAAAGTATGCCGTAGGAACATTTTTTTGTTCTACGAAAATATTTTCGGTCGCCATCAATTTGGCAAGTTGTGATTTTGAATCGATTAGCATGATTTCGCCTAAAATTAATCAAGAACACATATTATCGCATAAAGCCAACAATATGTCAATCCTTAACAGGAATGTGTTGTATTTCCACAACACCTGATTTTCTACTAAGATTTGTTAGCAAAATAGAATTATTCTCTTTTGTTGCAAAATCAATAACATCATCAGTTTGCCATCCTAGTTCTGCCATCAATTCATCTGGTATTGGTAGTATCAATTCCTCCGAACCATCATCCGCAGGAAGTAAAGTTACCGTATATGATTTAAGCATAGTATTCTTTTAGTTTTTGGTATTCCGATTGTTCTTCTTTCCATTTTCGTAAAACTACCCAACTAAACAAAACACGCTCAAGTTCGGATAATGCAGTACCACAATTTTCGTGGATATCTTGGTTATTTGTATTATTTGTATTCATGATATATTCTTAGTTATAATAGTTTCCACTATTAGTTATGAGACAGCCTTTTTTCTTTGCATTACCTAAAATCTCAACTGACGATATAAAGTCCTTGAGTTCTTCTGGAGACATCAATTCGATTAATTCTCCTAATTCTTCAAATTCATCTAGTTGTTCATCTGTATATTCAATCATAATTCACTTCCTTCATCATTAATGGTGGATAACCTACTTTGGGATAATTCAAACACTTCTTTTACTATTTCTGCACCGGCATACTTCTTTTTTGAATTTATTGCTGCAATTGCGGTAGAACCTGAACCCATAAACGGGTCAAATATAATACCATCTTCACTTGGACAATATACTTCAATAAATTGTTTTATTAGTTCGGGTGGATAATTATCCTTATAATTCTCTAACGGTTCAATTTCATAAAAGAATGCATCAGGTATCGATTGTTCACCTTTAAAACTACTTGCATTCTTTTTGAATGTTTGAATGAATGAATAGTTGTATCGATATAGGTTTGCCTTGTATGACCTCACCCATACTCTTTGTGACTTTAACACCCAACCACTTTTTTCCATTGCATTGCAGAAAATATTGTGTTTGCGAATAACTGTTCCGTTTGCCTTTCGGTCTCGGTTGATTATTGTAACAACACCATTCTTAGGTGCAAACAATGAAATTCGACTAACTAGGAATCGATAATATTCCTCGATGCCTGATGGTGTTGTTGTGTAGCCAATTTCATCCAAATCAGGAGGTGAAGTTATGATGTAATCATATTCTAGACCACGTTTTAATGTGTCTAGGCAATCTTCATTGTATATCATTTTGATTTATTTTGAGTTTTAGATGGTGGTTTAAAACCATATTTTTCAAAGGTTTTTGTAATGTCTGTTTGTGCAGCAGGAATATATCTTCCTGGTTTCCAGTTTAATATACTCAATTCATCGCATTCACCATAATTAACTAGTTCTCTTTTTGAGACTATTTTTCTCATTGTGCTTAATTCCATTATCGCCTCATCTTTGCAATATCTTGAGCCTCTTCGGCAGAAAACACAGGCACAGCATTGGATTTATGTAAAGTGCCTATACCTAACATCTTGTCACCAGTATAAACATTTCGCTTTGGTGCTACCGCTGCTCCCATGTTATCGGGATTAAGACTTGGATATTTGGGAGTTTCTCTTCCTCGAGGAATTTCTAATTTGTATTTTTTCATGGGAGCAAATGTCGTTTTGCGTTTGGCACTTTTTGTGTCAATCGTTTCATATTTTGCGCACCATGCAGCATACTCATCTCTTTCCGTTTTGGATTTGAGTTTGGGTTTAACTTTAGATTTGGTATTTGTGTAAATTATCATAATAGAAACAAATGTTTGTTACAGAACTTCTATTATGACAGGATCACACTCACTTGTCAATCATGAGTTGTTTTAATACAACATTTGTTTACCAAGCATCTGGTGAGTTTTTAAGCCTCTTGCTATCATACTCATCATAATGGTCATCTCGATGTTGTTTTTTGTTTCTCAATTTCATTTCTGCATTTTTCATTTTTTGCTTTTGACGAGAATATTCATAATCATCATAATCATCTTCTTCTATAAATTTGCCTACTTTCTTGGACACTTTCTTCCTCCTATTTGATGTATGCCCGTTTGATACCCTTTAACTTCATTTCTGCATCTTCTTCTGGTGTCTCACAGATATAGAATATTTCTGAATTTGGGTAACATATCTTAACTAACTTTATCAATTGCACATTATCAATTCGATCATCATATGTAAACACTTCATCTACTTCTTTCAAACTCTCAACTATTTCTCTCCTATCTTCA